>Ga0208896_1000986_pt1 | contig 14537 bp, 10 predicted proteins | sample ETNtaG_27_FD_185778 | JGI IMG/M metagenome (GOLD analysis project Ga0208896, IMG submission 185778) | Marine microbial and viral communities from oxygen minimum zone, Eastern Pacific Ocean - ETNP201406SV63 (SPAdes) (version 2) | ecosystem: Environmental > Aquatic > Marine > Oceanic ... | reverse complement strand
TACCAGTAAAACCATTTGTCAACAGGTTGGTCTAACTCATATTTTTTCTCAAAACTTTTTTGACCATTTGTATACCAATCGATCCAAGCTCCATCCCTCAAACCATTATCATAACCTCTAAATCCCCTATGACTGCCATCTTTATAATAGGCGTACCACTCTCCATGTAACACACCTGTTTTTATATAGACAAATTCTTCTTTAACCTGGTTGTTGTCGTAGTACTCCCAACCCCATTTAAAAAGTAATTCATCCATTTCATATATTTCGAAACGCTGATGTGCAAATTTATCCCAATAGGACCACTTAGAATCCTTTTTGCCATGAACGTAAAAACCTGTCACTTTTGGTTTTTCATCCATCCACCATTCAAAATACTTGTCTTCCAACAGTGAATCTTTATACGTCATCTCCTGCACCTTTACAAACGTACTGTCATGCCAGGTGATCCAGATCCCATCCGGACGGCCATTCCCATACCCGCGCTGACTGGCCTTTTCCCCTCCTTCAAAATAACGTATCCAATCCCCGTCCCATTGTCCATCTATATTAAATGACGGCTCCTCCTTTATCTGGCCGTTGTCATAATACTCAAAATCATATGAAGAAACCAATTCATCGGAACGGTAAAGCTCATAACGTAGCCTACGGCCAGGATCATAGTTCATCCACACCCCCTCCTTCTTATTGCCTGCATACTGCCCCTTTACCTTTTTCGCACCGTTGTCCCACCACTCTTCGAATCCATCCTCAAGAATCCCGTCAACATATGTCCTCTCACTTACCTTTTTAAATGTTGATTCATGCCAGGTAGTCCAAAGTCCATTCGGCTTTGCATTCGCGTATATTTCCTCATTTTTCTTTTTCCCACTCTCAAAATACTGAATCCATTTTCCATCCCGTACTCCATCCTCATTAAATGACGGCTCCTCCTTTATCTGGCCGTTGGCATAATACTCAAAATCATATGAAAAAACCAATTCATCGAAACGGTAAAGCTCATAACGTGACCTGCGACCAGCAGGATCATAGTTCATCCACACCCCTACCTTCTTATTAACTAGATACTGCCCTTCTGTCTTTTTATCCCCGTTTTCCCACCACTCTTGGAATTCATCCTCAAGAATCCCGTCAACATATGTACTCTCACTTATCTTTTTAGATGTTGATTCATGCCAGGTAGTCCAAAGTCCATTCGGGGTTGCATTCGTGTACACTTCCTCACTTTTCTTTTTCCCACTCTCAAAATACTGAATCCATTCACCATCCCGTACTCCATCCTTATTAAATGAAGGCTCCTCCTTTATCTGGCCGTTGGCATAATACTCAAAATCATATGAAACCAATAACCCATCTGAACGATAAAAATCATAACGTGACCTGCGGCCAGGATCATAGTTCATCCATACCCCCTTCTTCTTATTACCTGCATACTGCCCCTCTACTTTTTTCGCACCGTTGTCCCACCATTCATTATAAACACCATTAATCATACCAAGTTCGTATACAACAACCTTTAACAATTCCCCATTAGGATACCACTCCTTTTGCTTTCCGTGTAACGTACCATTCTTATATTTTTTTTTGACGATTGTTAAACCTGTGGAATCAAAATGTTCAGAAGTACCATGTATTACCCCATTTTTATATCTTATTCTATATTTTTTCGATCTATTGCTATACCACCCCTTCCAAGCTCCATTAAGTTCACCATTTTTAAACTTTTTTTCTTCAATTTTCGTACCATTTGAATCAAATCGCCGTACCCAGACTGTGTCGACTTTATCATCGTATATATCAATTTCCCCTTCTAAAATAATTGTGCCATTTTTATCCTGATTGGTTATTCTTTTCCTCTCTTGAGAAATTCCCTGGGATAAACAAAAAATTGCCAACAGGACAATTGGAAAAGGTTTTTTCAGTAAAAAACTACATGTAACCATGGATTTCATAAATGTCTGGTTAAGAAGAAAAAACAGAAAATTAATTACTTCAATCTGCACTCATTTAATTCTACAACCATAATTTGCGATCCAGGCTCCGGTACTGGATAGCTTCACTGATATGATTTGATTGAATCTGTTTCTGCTCATCCAGATCTGCAATTGTTCGGGAAACTTTCAAAATGCGATCATACGCTCTGGCAGATAATCCTAATTTTTCCATAGCTGTTTTAAGAAGATTTGCAGATTTAGATTCCAATTTACAATATTTTCGAAGATCATTAGACTCCATCTGGGAGTTGGCGAATATTCCATCTTTCAAGTTGTATCGATCCAACTGAATTTTTCTTGCGAATTGAACCCGCTGTCTCACAATTTCAGAAGCTTCTCCTTTTCCTTTATCAGCTAATTCAGTAAAAAGAACTGCAGGAACTTCAATTTGGATGTCAATCCTGTCCATAAGCGGTCCGGAAATTCGACCCATATATTTTTGAATCATTTGAGGTGTACACATACATTCATTATTTGGATCTGTAGCATAACCACATGGGCAAGGGTTCATTGCTGCAATAAGCATGAACCGGGCTGGATAACTTAAGGAGATCGCAGCCCGTGAAATCGTTACCATGCAATCCTCAAGTGGCTGGCGCATGACCTCCAGAACATTTTTCTTAAACTCAGTAAATTCATCAAGGAATAATATCCCGTTATGTGCTAAGCTGACCTCTCCCGGTTTTGGGACTGATCCTCCTCCAATAAGTCCCGCATCACTAATGGTATGATGAGGAGACCGGAAAGGGCGCGTAGCAATCAGCCCCTTTCCCTCTGATAAGATTCCCGCTACAGAATGAATCTTTGTTGTTTCAAGAGCTTCATCAAACACAAGGTCAGGCAAGATAGTTGGCAAACGCTTGGCCAACATCGTCTTGCCACTTCCGGGAGGACCAATCATAATCACATTGTGCCCTCCGGCTGCAGCAACTTCCAAAGCCCGTTTCACCTGCTCTTGTCCCTTTACATCAGCGAAATCAACACTATATTTCATTTGACTTTTGAACAGATTTTCCCGGTCTACCACTATAGGTTCAATTCTCTTTGTCCCATTTAGGCTCGCTACCACCTCTTTCAAAGAGGAAACACCTGCTACCTTAACACCATTCACCACTCCGGCTTCCTTAGCATTTTTTTTTGGCAGGATAATGCCCCGGATTCCTTTATCTCTGGCACAAAGTGCGATGGGCAAAGCACCCCTGACTGGACGAAGGGATCCGTCTAAGGCAAGTTCACCCAATAAAAGCAGTTTATCAAGATAAGTAGGCTCCACAAATCCTGTTGCAGCAAGGATTCCCACTGCGATGGGTAGGTCAAAGGCTGAACCTTCTTTCCGTATATCTGCAGGAGCAAGGTTGATTGTGATATGCTTCCGTGGAAAATCAAATCCGCTGTTTCTAATTGCAGCGGTGACCCGCTCCTTGCTTTCCTTCACTGCTCCTTCCGGAAGTCCGACTGTAACAAATTTTGGAAGTTTTGCCCCAGAAAGATGAGCCTCTACTTCCACAACATAAGCATCAATCCCAAGGATCGCACTACTGAATACCCGGGAAAGCATTAAAAACAGGAACTAATTTCTTTCAGAGCAAAGTACGGTATGACTAAATATAATAAACTGTCTCGAATTAGATAAAAAATAAAAAACCACAGGATAATCACCCAACCTTTTTTCTTGATGAGTAGCCGGTACCCCCCCTTCTGTCTGATTGCATTCCATTCCTGGATGATTGTTGGGCGGTAAAAAGACATTATTTCGGTTTTATTTTATCAAATTTCATATTTTCAAATTTCTCCCAGATGGACTTACCTGCAGCTTTCTGAAATCGGAAGGCGAACTCTAATGCTTCATAAAAAGGTTTATCGACGAAATTCTCCTGGCGATAGAATTCATCAATCCAGCCAACAAACTCTGTCAATTCCGTTTTTTCCAGTTGGTCAAATATTCCGAAGACTAATTCAGCGCGATTGTCATAATACCAGGATGTTAATTCACCATAACCGGTTTCCATTTTTAGTTCTTCATACGTATCATACACCTGGGTCAAATAAGAAAACAGATAAATTTCCTTTTCCTCCTGGGTCAGAGTTTTCCAATACGCGACAATTGGGGACATTGGACTCTTATCCGGGGATTGAAATGCCCAAATATGAGTAAACAATAAAATTGAAAGTACACACTTCATTTTAACCTCCATTGGCTAATTCCTGTTCAAATTCATGAATCATTTCCATAAGGTGATCCATAGCTTTTTCTTCTCTCACTTTTCCGCGGTTTTCTCCCTTGTAATAGAGATGGCCACTTCCTTTACCGAAAGCAATCCCAATATCAGTATGTGTTGCTTCTCCTGGTCCATTTACCGCACACCCCATAAGAGCTATGGACATGGGGGTTTTATTATTCTTTAACTTTTTTTCCATTTCTCCGGAAATCTTAAAGAGATCCACCTCTAACCGCCCGCATGTTGGGCAAGCTATGATTGTGGCACCTCTGGTAGCTAAACCCAATGATTTCAGGATTTCAAATCCTACGTGCACCTCCTCAACGGGATCATCGGTGAGACTTACCCGGATTGTATCACCAATACCTTCCGCCAATAAAGATCCAACACCAACAGCAGATTTGATACTTCCTGACTTGGATGGACCTGCTTCCGTAACGCCGAGATGAAGAGGATAGTTAAACTCAGAGGAAAATAACCGGTAGGCACCCATCATCAGGTTTACATCAGAAGCCTTCAGTGAAACAATAATATCATCAAAATCATTTTCTTTGCAGATGCGAATGTGCCTCTTGGCACTTTCCACCATAGCTTCCGGTGTGGGATATCCGTATTTTTCGATTAAATCTTTTTCAAGGCTCCCGGCATTCACTCCAATACGAATTGGGAGATGTGCAGATTTGACCTTACCAAGCACCGCTTTTACACGATCCTTTTTGCCAATATTTCCTGGATTGATCCTGATCTTATCTGCACCCGCATCAACAGCTTCCAAAGCCATTCTAAAATTGAAATGAATATCTGCAACCAATGGAACAGACATCCGCTTTTTAATTTCTTTTAGAGTAGTTGCAGATTTTTGATCAGGAACCGTGATGCGGATGATCTGACAGCCTGCTTCCTCCAATCGTTCCACTTCTTTTATAGTTGCGTCTAAATCGTGGGTTTTTGTGGTGGTCATAGATTGAACAGGGATAGGTGCACCACCACCAATTGGTATATCGCCAACCAATACCTGGCGTGTTTGTTTTCGTTCAATCATAATAGATACGTTTCTTTTTCAAATCTACGGTGAATTTACGGATCAATTATAAAATATTATAACCTGGAATAAAATGTATTTAGAACTATTCCATTTGACCTGATCCCAAATGGAAATCAATCTATAAACGGGGAGTTAAGATACTTCTTTGCCTTTGTTATTGCTGTGGAATTATTATCCAAACTTAAGCACGCTTGGTAGGCCTGTTTTGCTTCCTCACGATTTCCCTTCCTATCATGGATCATCCCCTTTAAGAGCCAAGCATTTCCTAAAATAACATCCAGCTCTGCATGATAATTGTTTAGAGCTTCTTCCACATTTTTTAAAGACGTATCATCCTTTCCATGCAGAAATTGAAGGAGAGCCAACTCATATTTGAGGTAACTCCAATACCAATCCTGCTGAATGGACGTCAAAAAGGGTAATTCTTCTTCCAATTCACTCAATAAGGCCTGTGCTTCTTCATCTTTCTCCATTCGAATGAGGCATTCCAGGAAGAGAATACCATAAAAATAATTTTTAGGGAATTTCTCTCTCAAATCCCGACTATGTACTAAAGCTGACTGGGGATCATCCTCCATCCACAAGGTAATAAACGCACCTATTTTTTTTGCTTCTATCCAGGAAAATTCCCCCTGTGCTGCAGCTTTTTCAATTTTTGCCAATCCTCCCTTGCGATTTGCATCTATTCCCATAAGCTTTGCGCCCAGCTGAATTAACCCTGGCTTTAAGCTGGCGTAATACTCCACGATCCCAATTGGTAGCTGTGCATCAATTAATTCAGGATTATTCCTTGCAACACCTTGGATCAATCGGAAGCCTTTATACGCGTTTACCAGTGTAGACAGCCATTGTTTACGGCCTAGGCTCACCCGGGCACGAAGACCAATCGCACATCCCAGATATAAACCGTATTCAGGATCCTGAGGGTATTTATTTTTCAGCACTTTCAATATCGGAATTACTGTATCCAGGCTATTGGACAAAATGGAATAGGTATTTTCCGTGGAGTTATTCGCTTCGCTATGAAGCATCCGGGCTGCAACCCATGTAAAGTGTGCTATAGGGTTTTCAGGATACTCTATCCGCGCCGAATCCAATATGGTAATGGCTTCAGCTGTCTCGTAATTGTAAAAAGCATTTACAGCTTTCCATACCAGTGTATCCCCTGGCTGAGTTGCAGAAAGAATGGAAAGGTATAATCCGAGGGAAACTGCGGTCCTATTCAAGATGAAATTCATTAGGGTTGAACTAAATCTTTTTCAATGCAGTAATGCGTTCCAGAACTGGGGGATGGCTGTGATCTAACAGTACGGAAAGAGAATGGGGAGTCAAGTTTCCCAGATTTGAAACAGAAAGATTTTTCAACCCTGAAATTAGATGCTCTGATTTTTCTGTTGTTTTCGCTGAATAGGCATCAGCCTGGAATTCATTTTTTCTTGAAACCGCATTCATAATAACTGAAAGGACAAGTTCAACCGGGGAATAAAGTATCATGAAAAAAGTCAGTCCTCCATAGACCGAAATTTCTTTCATTTGAAACGCTTCAAATAATCCCGGATTATCAATAAAAATGGAAAGGAGCCAAAACAAAAGACCAGTATGAAGTATGGAAATCAGTATGCCCACTTTTATATGATGTTTCTTGTAATGTCCAACTTCATGGGCAAGAATCGCGACCATTTCATCGTTGGAATGTTTTTCCAGTAAAGTATCAAAGAGGGCAATGCGCTTCTGCTTACCAAACCCCGAAAAATAGGCATTCGATTTCGCCGACCGCTTGGAGCCATCCATTACATCAATTCGGCTGAGCGGAAATCCCACTTTTTGAGCGTAGTTTTCAATGGCTGTCCGGAGTTCTCCTTTTTCAAGCGGTGTAAATTTATTAAACATGGGAGCAATGACTAAAGTAAATAGAGGCTGTATCAGAATCATAAAAAGACCAATAATCCCCCATGCATACAGCCACCCGTATTCCCCTGTCTCTTCAAAAAAGAATAAAATGGCAGTCAGGAATACACCTCCAAGGACCAATGTGAGAAGATATCCTTTCAGTTTATCCAGGATAAACGTTTTTAGCGTCATTTTATTAAACCCAAAATCTTCTTCAATTACAAAATTCTGATACAAAGAAAACGGTGTGGATATCAAGTCGCTTGCAAAAAATAATATCCCGAAAAATGCCAAACCACTGGGGAGAGTAGACAAGCCGAATCCCCGAACAATTTGGTCTACAAAATTAAATCCACCAAAAAGAATGAACACCAAAATTATAATAAAGTCAAAAGAAGTTGTAAAAAATGCAAACCTGGCATTTACCCGGGTATATTCCTGGGATCGAGCATATTTCTCCTCATCATAATATCCCTGAAATTCATTTGGGAGTCCAGGGTCAAGTGCTTTCAGGTTCAATACCCGGACCAGGGTTCGAAGGAGAAATTCCCCAATAAGGGCGGATAGAATAATAAGTAAGTATATGTTCATTGTTTCCCTAAAGGGATTTATAAGTGAAAAATGAAGCCAGACAGCTTGAATTAAATTGGAATACCGAAATTATCCTATGAGCATTTGAGCAGGTCCATGGCGCGTGACCCGCCTTTTCCCATTGTAGTTGTAAAACCGACAATATCAGTAACAACACAATGTCATAAAGCTGCCATTGTTAATGGTGTTGGCCAAGAATGATCAATTGAAGGGATGTTCAAATTAAATGGAACAACAGGCTCAGGTTTGTGTTAATCAAGAGCCTTGCTGTGCAACAATAAGCCAACCCTTTGCTTCATTATTTTCGGGGTTCAACTCCAAACTTTTTTCCCAGGCTCCTCTTGCCATCATGTTCTCACCTATTGCCCAATAGGTGATTCCTAATCCCAGGTAGGCACCAGAATCTTTGGGACGAAGCTCAATGACTTCCTGGTAAGCGGTAAACGATTCCCGGAACATCGCTTGCTCCCGGTAATGTTTTCCTAAAATCCGCAAGGCCTCTGGGAGCCAAATGTCTGTATTTGGATTGATCTTCATTGCGTTATCAAAGGCGTATCTGCTCCTGCTGTATTCGCTTGTTCGATTATATTCTATCGCCAAAATATAATAAGCCTCAGGTAGTAGGTTCTTCACAAACCGGTGATCCTTTTGATAGTGAAGAAGGCTTTCCCAAGCTGATACTGCCCTGCTCCACTCCCCCGCATTAAAATAACTCAATCCCTGCATATAACGGCTGTTAATATCTCCCGGATTCAAAGTGACCGCATCATTAAAAGAAAGAGCAGCATACAGAAACTGGCCTCTGTTATAGTACAAATTTGCAAGAGCAAGATGAATATCCTGGTTTTTCGGATCAAATTGAATGGCACCTTGGTAAGAATATCTCGCTTGTTCTATTTCATCATTTTGCTCTAACCCAATTCCCTTAAGATACAAAAATCCACTATGATTGGGATACTGCTCCAGCCCTGCCTCAGCCAGGCCAATGGCTTCATCATAAAGTTCATTTTCTAATTTCTCCCGAATGATTGCCATTTTTTGGATTGGTCCACTCTGGTTCTGACGAATCGATTTTTTGAGGAAATTCTTGCCCATTTTTTTTGTATCACCAGTATCATCTAAATAAGAATACATTGCTTCTAGAGTTGGCTGGTGATCCGGTTTAAGGTTGAGTGCTTCCTCAAAAAGATAACGGGCTTTATCCAAATCCCCCAAGGATGCATAAAGTGAACCAAGGAAAAAATGATTATCAGGATTGTAGCTCTCCTGTTGAATCAAATCCAGGTAGATTACCTTCGCTTTATCCCAGTCCTGTTTTCTTTCATACAGTAGACCTAATTTCCTTTTTAGTAGAATATTCCCTGGTTCAACCTGTAATTGCTTCTCCAATGTTCGAATATCATTTTCAAACCTGGATTTAGATCGAATGTCTTTCCTGTAGATATGTTCATCTGAATTTCGAGCCATATACTCTGATTGTCTCCTGCTGGAGTTTAGAGATTCAGTTATATCAAAAATCTCCCCGGCTAATTTCATTGCGTTGGGTCTTTTCTCCTCAGGCCTAACTGATCTATCTGATTCCTCCGGTAAAGTTTCCCCTTCCTGTGCAAACAGAATGGGTTTTGTACCTAAAAAAGAAGTTAATTTATCAATTTGTATCTTTATTTTCTTATCGGGAAAAAGTTTGTAAGCGCTAATCAAGTCTTCTAGAGCCCCTTCATAATCCTTCTCTTTCGCTTTTTTTAATCCCTCCCTGTAATAAGTTTCTGCTTCTTTTTCTCCTGTTGCAAGAAGAATGGGTTTTATACCTAAAAAAGAAGCTACTTTGTCAATAAAAGGTGCCTTTTTAGCAGATGAAGACTCTCCATCCTCTGCTATATCAGGAGTTGTTTTTCTACCGAAAAAAGAAGCTACTTTGTCAATAAAAGGTGCCTTTTTAGCAGATGAAGACTCTCCATCCTCTGCTATATCAGGAGTTGTTTGTTTATCGAGAAAAGAAGATAATTTGTCAATTTGTGTCTTTATTTTTTTATCGGGAAAAAGTTTGTAAGCGCTAATCAAGTCTTCTAGAGCCCCTTCATAATCCTTCTCTTTCGCTTTTTTTACCCCCTGCATATAAAAGAATTTTGCTGCCTCTTTAACTTCCCTGGTGGGATTTATTGGTTCGGAAACCTTTTCCTGCTGTCCCCCTGCTTCCTTGGGCATCACTTCATCATCCATTCTCTGCTGTGCATACAGACTGGATCCTGGCATCAGGATTAACACGGACAGGAATATCCCTGTAATGAACAGAAGCAAACCTTTCCGTGAGGAATAGTGATTATTTTTTAACATGTTGAACTCCGCATTTGGCGTTTCACCCTCGTGAAAGCACATTATTGAAATATAGTTACTTCTCAGCAAGAATATTTAAATGGAATATAGGATGCAGAACTTTCATTGTCAAACATTAAATAAAATGCACTATTTTGAAAAAAAAGCCTTTTTCAGACCCATTTTTAGGCGCAACGCATACGGAATGTTAGAAGTATGGAAACAGAAGGGAAAATCCTCCGCCAGGGAGGACTCAAATGTACATGTTCTATTTCTAATCCGATTGTTCCAAAAATAATATGCAGTAAAAAACGAAGAATATGACAAAATCTCTTTTCATCGTCTATCTTCGTCTTCCTTCATAATCATCTCAGCTTTCTTTACATCTTCCGGGGTATTGATATTAAAAAAATCATAGGAGGAAGCAAATTGTCCCTTCGGCACGCGCTTTATTTTTACAGTGACACGATCAAAAAGATCAGACACCTTGTAATTCTTTGATTCAATCTGGTTTTCTATCATTTTTATGCAATCCTGATGATATACAGCACAAAGCGGCTCAATACCCCTTCCTAAATCGATTGATAAAATGTCATAACCCCCAGCATCGTCGCATAGGGAACGAATCAGTTTTTCCGGGATAAAAGGCAGATCGCAGGCAATGACAAGACATTGAGGAAATGAAGAATGCTTCAAGGCAGTATAGATTCCCCCAAGGGGGCCCAAGTTGGCAATAAGATCGGGAAAAACAGGAATATCCAAAAATGTTAAAGCATCAGGTTTATTTGCAATAACGATTGTTTCAGCAAACAGGTTTTTCACCTTTTCATGCACTCTTTGCACCAGTTTCTTCCCATTGACCTCCAATAGAGCTTTATCCTTCCCCATCCTGGATGAACGACCCCCTGCTAATATTGCACAGCTTATTCTATATCGCATATAACACAGTACTTTTTAACCAATAAATCTAAAAAAAGAAGCATATTAGAAGGAGGATCGTTATGTTTTTTATGGTTTGGGCACTACAAGTACGGGGCAGTTTACTGTATTAATGATTCCTTCATCTTCAGAATCAAAAAATTGATCTTTAAACCGATTTATTTTCCTGTGCCCTAAAATCAGAAGATCGATGCTTTGGGCTGCTTTTGAAATTTCCTTATGTACAAGTTTACCTGTGAGAATTTGAACTTCCATCCGTTTTGCAATCTCTTCATGCCCCGCATTCCGAAACAAGTCCCGAATTTCCTCTTCAGTAAAGTCATGGCCGACACTATCCATCATCATCGACATTTTCCCAGCGTGCGGATCATTCACATGAACTGCAATTAATTTTGCATTAAACGAATTTTTTAACCGGGCTACCTCATCAATAACCGGGGTTTCATCTCCCCTACCTGACAGGGCCACCATAATATTTTTATATCCCATCAATCACTCCTGAAATAATTCTTCTATAACTTCCAAGAAATTTATGATCAATCGATGAACGAACAAAGTGTTACTGCCACCCGGCAATATTCTAATCACACATGAGGATAAAATGCTGTGTAAGTTTCAAGTTTTACTAAGCTATAATGAGTGTTAATATTAAAAGATATTATTTTTTATCATTATTCACAAGGGGGTGGTTATAAAAAGTGTGATCTGAATCAATTTTTGAGGGTGCCTTCACTTTTTTTCTTGTATGTGAAACTTCGAACCATTTATATTGGATTTACGTTTTTCGAATTGTTCTCTAATTGAATGAACTGCACAAAAAAAAATCAAATCTTGCTTTACATTCTAGAAAACCTTATTATACACTGAATTTTGGGCGGTAAAACTGTTTCGTTTTCGACCCATTACCGAGAGTCATTAACATAATTAACGAATAAGCGAGGCCTGTTATGAAAAAAATATCATTCTCAATTATTGCATTTTGCCTTATGCTCTGCGTAGGTACTAATCCTCTGTTTTCACAGGATGAAGAGGCGGCAGCCAGCGATACAACTGCTGTTGAAGACCTTGAAGATGAAATTGATGAGGCATTCCTTGAAGAAGAAGAAGCCGAGGAAGAATATGATGCTGCCAGTCCTTTTGAAGGATTTACTGTTGGCCTGAATGTGGGCATGCCGGTAGTGGGTGGTGAATATTACGCTGAATCTGGCATGGACCCTTGCTTTGGTGTGGTCATTGGCACTCCTTATGGATTGCCCCTCGGCCCTTTTAGTCTGGGTGTAAATGCTGGTATTGAGAGCGCCAATGGCTTGACAGGTGCATTTGCTATTCTTAACCTCGGTATTGATGCCATTTCAGAAAAGGTCGGTTTCCCCGTAACAGTCTTCGGCGGTGTCGGTATGCTGGAAGGTATGGGTATCATTGGCGGCGCATCCTTGGATTACCCCATGGATCCTGTCGTGATAAAACCCTATTTGAGAGCTACTATTTCAACTGCTGCAGCTAATGATAATCCTACTGGCTGGATTCAAATTGGCGCCATGGTGAGTTACTCTCTCTAAGAAGAAAAACACTTTTTCTAAAAAAGGCGGCTAATAGTCGCCTTTTTTATTATCTTATTATATATCAATTCGGAATTTAATTATTCCATGTTATGAAACTGTCTGTAATTATACCCATCTACAACGAAGCGGCAACCTGCTCCCTGCTGATCGAAAAGGTGAAGTTGATCCCCATCCAAAAACAGATAATCGTGGTAGACGATTGCTCCACCGATGGTTCAGGGGGTATACTAAAGGAAATTGGCGATATTGAACTTATCCGGCATCAGGTTAACCGAGGAAAGGGTTCCGCTGTTCAGACTGCTCTCACACACCTTAAAGGGGATTTTGTTGTCTTGCAGGATGGAGATTTAGAATACAATCCTGCTGATTATGAAAAAATGTTAAACCAGCTGGAAAATGATTCCGCCGATGTTGTGTATGGAAGCAGATGGCTTGGAAAAACATCATCTCTGAGTTACCATACTGTTGGAAACCGGTTCATTACCTGGTTTTCCAACCGGGTAACAGGGGCTGCACTCACTGATATGACATCCTGTTATAAAATGATGCCCACTGAGATATTTCGTTCCCTGGATATCTGTTCAGCAGGATTCGGACTGGAAGCAGAAATTACAGCTAAAGTTTTCAAAAAAAAGTTGAGAGTGATTGAAGTCCCCATCAGCTATGAGCGCAGGACAAAATCCGAGGGGAAAAAACTGCGTTTAACGGACGGGCTTATAGCTTGTTGGACATTATTAAAATATACACTACTTGATTTTGAATAAATAAACAGGTATAAAAACAAAAAGCCGGCGGGTAGGAAGACATCGCTTAATCATTTATTTTATATTTGACGGTAAAATATATGTACGATGACCATCCTGGTTGTCGGAATGATACTTTTTTAATTAATTACTGCTCATTTCAGCCAAGTCCGTCTACCATACATACCATTCCTACGTTCCTTCGGAAGACAAACGTTCACAAGCTCATCTACATCAGATAGGTGGATAAACTGGTGCACTGACTACGACAACTATATTATATGAACAAAATAAGGACCCGGTTTTTAAACCCCTCTTATGTTATCCCCTGTTACGGAGGAGAAAAAACTTGGCTGCGTTGGCTATAGCGGAGAAAGTTGCTAATTCGATTTCATAAAATAATTATGTTGTCAACCCCGACTACGCCAAGGCTTCGGCTCGGCAGACGGGCGCAAAAAGTTACGTCGTGTTAAAATGCTGGTTGTACTTAAATTAATATATGGATTATGATGTGGTCATTATTGGAGCAGGGGTTGTGGGGCTTGCTGTGGCACGTGAATTAGCCGAATCATCTAAAAAAAGCGTTTTGATCATTGAAAAAGAATCGAGTTTTGGAAAGGGTATTTCCAGTCGGAATAGCGAGGTGATTCACTCGGGTATATATTATCCACATGATTCTCTGAAAGCTAAATACTGCACCCGGGGACGGGAATTAACCTATGACTTTTGTGAGAAAAATCACATCTGGTACAATCAGTGCGGGAAATTGATCATTGCCGAGGAAAACCAAACAGATATTGTGGAGCAATTATATAACAGATCAAAGGAAAATAACGTTCCGGACACCCGTATTATTGATCAAAATGAATTAATATCGCTGGAACCCCATATTTGTGGTGCAGGAGCATTATTTGTCGGTTGTACGGGAATTATGTCCGCCCATGAATTTATGGCTGCCCTGCAGCGAATATCAGGGGAAAATGAGCATGATTACCTGTTTATGTCGGACGTGATGGGAATAGACCAGATTGCAGATGGATATAAAATAGATATCCGTAATCCTGTCGGAGACATAGAACACGTTACAGCTGAATGGGTCATCAATGCCGGTGGACTGCACAGTGATATGATTGCCCAAATGCTGGGAGAGGAGGAATCTTTTCCAACATTAAGATATTCTAAAGGATATTATTTTAAGCTGTCTTCCAATGGCGGGGTCAATTCAATCATTTGGTTTATCC
>Ga0208896_1000972_pt1 | contig 14699 bp, 11 predicted proteins | sample ETNtaG_27_FD_185778 | JGI IMG/M metagenome (GOLD analysis project Ga0208896, IMG submission 185778) | Marine microbial and viral communities from oxygen minimum zone, Eastern Pacific Ocean - ETNP201406SV63 (SPAdes) (version 2) | ecosystem: Environmental > Aquatic > Marine > Oceanic ... | reverse complement strand
TAAAAAGATCTGATGTTGTAATAGTAACTAAAATGAATATTAAAAATCCATCAAGCTTTATTATTAATAAACTAAGATCATTAAATATAAATCACTATCATAGTAGATATAAACCATCTAGTTATTTATTAGATATTAATAGAGAGAAAATTAACTTACCTAATATAAAAAATAAACGAGCCTTGGCAATCTCAGGAATTGGAGACCCACTAAGCTTTGAATTAACACTAAAAATGCAAAAAATAGATTTTATTGATCATATCACATTTAATGATCATCATGATTATAAAGATAATGACTTGCGTCTTATTGAAAATAAGATTATAAATCACAATCCGGACTTTCTTATTACCACAGAAAAGGATTTAATTAAATTAAAATATGCAAATAAAAATATTATTAATAAGCTTTTTGCTTTGCCAATTCGATTTACAATATCAAAATCATGCTTAGATTTTATATTACAAAAACTTGATATTAATTAAATTTGGGCTACACCCCATGCAAACATCATTCCTACAAAAGTTAACATAAGCGGCCAACCTGTATTAACAAATTGTCTTGCACTTGGATTTTCAAAAGCATGTATTTTAAATTCATGAGCAGTTGTTGCTCCTCTTTCATCTATAGCGGCAATAATTACATCATTAGGCCCTAACTGATTATTTCTTGGACGCCATTGTATTAAACCAGTTCGTTTGTTAAATGTAGAATATTTTGGAAGTTTAATTGGTTTAAATTTTATCTTATCCTTATTCAAATCTTCTGCTACTAATTTGTAAGTATATTCATATCCAGTAAGAGCAACGGGTTTAGGAATAGAAATAACAGAAGGTGGTATATTTACAAAAACTTGAGACTTTTGAACATCCTCAGAATAACCATCATTAACTCGCACCGTAAATAAATGATTGTTTATTTGTGCTGCCCTAGGTATCCAAACAACCTTTCCATCTTCTGTCATTTGCATTCCCTGAGGTGCTTTTAAAAGCTCATAAACTAATTTTGAGTTTGAGTTTTTATCCTCTACTTGAATTTGATATCTATAGACCTCATCAACAAGGGCTGATTTAGGTGCATTTGATACAATGATCGGTTTATGATTTACATAAATTTCATATGATTGTTCATCTTTCATATATCCATCTGAAATTAGAAGTTTTATTGTATGAGAATCATGCTGCTCTGGCCCAGGAGTCCAATTAATAATACCGGAATACTCATCAACTTCCATCCCATCGGGAAATTCTAGTAGAGTATATTTAATTGGACTTAATCTTTCAACAATAACCTTTGGAGGTTTACCTTTTGAACCTTGAAAAAATTCCCATAAAAGATCTTTTATTCCTATTGTTCTATCATCAACAGTTTTTATTAAAATGTAAAGTCTATCATTTTCCCAAAAAATGTTGTTAACATATTTTTTTGCATTTAATCTGGAAAATGCACTTGATTCGGGTTTATCATTTTCCGTTAAATATATTTCCTCTGCACTTTCCCATTCACCAATATATCTTCCTATGTTTTCTTGATAAACGTCATCAGTTATATCAATAGAGTAGATTCTTACTGAATTAATTTCATCTATACGTATAGTTTTGTCATAAGGAAGCAAGGCGCTTTTGTTTTTATCTGAATTCAATATTCTGTATTGATAGGGTTCCCCCAAATTAGCCGTCATAACAGGCACAGATACTATTTTGATAGGCGCATTAACATAAAACTCTGAATCTATAAAATATGTTTCTTTTCCATCAGAAACTTCAAGTCTCATGTGTGAAAAGTCAAGCTCTTCGTCAGTAGGGTCCCAACGTATTCTCCATGTAAAAGGGTCTATCCTCATTCCATCAGGTAATTCCAATGATGTAATAGTTAATTTATCAGCCATATTTGGATCAGAAATTTCTAATTGAAAATCCCACGTTGACCCCACATTGACGACATTAATTTGGGGTGGTGCAGAAGAAATAATAGGTGGATGGTTAACAAATACTGCCACATTTTGAGTGTCTTTTGCAACGCCATGGCTCGCTTCTATGGCAAAATATTGTGTATCTAGTTGAGTTGATTCTGGTGTCCAATTAATTAAATTGTTTTTATTAATTGACATCCCAATAGGAGCGTGAAGTAATTTAACTTTAATTTCCTGTGATAATTCAGGTCTCCAAATATCTACTTGATATTGATAAGGTTCATGTACTTTTAAATCAACAATTGGTGATGAAATAATTTTCACGCCAGCTCTTGCATAAAGTTTAAATTCTTGTATATCTCGATCGAACCCATCAGTAGCAATAAGTCGAACATCATATACATTCACATCTGCGCTATCTGTTTTCCAAACTAAACTTCCATTTTCTCCTAGAATCATATCATCGGGAGCCACTTCAAGGCTGTATTTAATTTTAGTATCAATATTTCTATCCTTTACAACAGGGGTATAAGAAAAAACTGAATTTGACACAAATTCTGTACCAATTGGGCTTGTTACAAAAACTGGGGGATCATTTACATAAATCCACACATATTCATCGTACCCTTCTAATTCTGGAATCATCTGGTATGTTAATAATGAATCCTTAATAGTTGCTTCTAATGATACAGATTCTCCTGTTTTCATTTCAATTCGATATCCTAATTTATAGGCTCCTAACTGAGTATTATCAGGAACCCATTGAACAGATCTATTTTCATAATGAAAAAACATGCCCCTAGGTGGCGGTGTTAACCAACGAAAACTATAAAACTGATGTGCTTCATCTTCGGGAATTTTATAAGTAAAAAGCTGATTTAAGGTAAGGACATGTCTAGGTAGAATACTTTTTGGTAAAATCTGTCCCATTGTAGCAGGAGGCTTCGGTAGCTTTGGCAAATCCATAGCATGTTTAATTTCTGGGAAAAGATCTATTAATTCAATCTGTTCATCTAAAGCTGTGATAACATCTTCTTCATCGGGAGAGGGAAGTTTCATTTCAGTCTTGCCAATTTCTGTTAAAAAAACATTACTTACTTTGCCATCCCAGCTTGAAGCAATTATAGAGCCAGTATACTCACCTTCTTCAGTAATAGGAATTATATTAAAAACCTGTGCATCTGCAGTATCAGTTTCTAATGTAAAATAACTAGTTTTTAATCCAACTGTATCCAAGGATCCCATCGCCATAGTAATCATATTCATTTCTCCAGACACAAGAAATAAATCATTCACATTATCTAAATTAATATCAACAACGCTCATATCTGATAGTGGTCCTGCATCAATAGGCAATACATCAATTGCTACAGTTGCAGGTGATAAAGTCATGGCAATAATATGCCCAGATTGAAAAGGCAAAAGAATATCTTTAAAACCATCAGAATCCCAATCAGAAATAATGATTGACATGGGTAGAAGTCCATTCATCCCCGTGATTATTTCTTGTTTCGCTTCTCCAATTACTAGTCTTCCATTCCGATTAAAATATGGTTGAATCTTTAGAACATTTCCTTCAGGACTAAAGCTAATTATTTCATCATACCCATCATTATTCCAATCTACCGATTGACCATAGACGAACCCTACTCCTGTACTTAATGCTGGCGGCTCTAAGCGCTCTATAATAATCAAATCACCATCACTACCAACATCAATTAGAGCTAATGCTCTCACTGGACTTCCAAGTGATAACATTATTTCTTGAGCGTTATCATTATCTAAGTCAATGAGATCAAAATTATGACATCTTACAAAGTTTTTTTGATCTCCTATATTTAAATATCCCGAAGGTGTTTCAGAAAAACCATCATCATACCATTTATAATAAAATATTATTGGTTGCAATATTGTTTCATCTCCATTGGATGATAAATTTGCAACAGCTATAAGTTCTGGAACACCATCTCCTATAATATCAGCTAGTTTTACGCCTATAAAACTCCCTAACAATCCATCGGGCATTTCTAACTCCCAAGATAAATTTTGATATCCATCAATATCTATCTCATAGTAACGTATCATAGAAATAGCATCACCATTAAACCGGTTATACTCTAGTGCAGCAAATTCATACTGGCCATCTCCATCTAAATCATACGTTCCTTCCATATCAATTATTTTTAGTTCCTGAGATAAACCAATTCCCATAAAGCATAGAAACAAAAATGTGGAAATATATTTATAGGTCATTTGTTTATTCTTTTTTAACAGCTGCGCTATCGGGCACAACTATACTGGAAGAATCGCTCTGGAGTACAGCTGCGCTATCGGGCACAACTATACTGGAAGAATCGCTCTGGAGTACAGCTGCGCTATCGGGCACAACATCGCTATTATTTTGTAATGTTGAATCTGAAGTGGAAGGGGCATTATTAAATAAATTAGTTGAATCTGAAGATAATGAGTCAGTTATGGAAGTATCATTGCTTGATGAAAATGTTTGTAAACCAGTGCTTTTTAATAGCTTTTTGCTTTCTAGAAATTGTTTATTAAACCTTACTCGATCTTTCAAATCAAAAATTCCAGCTAAGGAATTAGCTGAAATATTACCATATAGCTCATAGGTTGCTTTAATAGATTTTGTAGATAATGAATCCACGGTAATAATAACATCAATATTCTTTACATTAATTTCATTTGGGAATGAAAAGGCGCTTGTATAGAAATTTTCACCCAATGGGACAGTAACTGAAATATTAGTATAAGGGTGGGATTTTATATCTTCATTTATCTTGAATTTTAGATTATTATTTATTGAATCCATAGATAGAGATTGAGGAAAACCATTAAATACGTAATTGGGATAAAGATACCAGTCTGGATTCCAGTCTTCAGGGCTATATGATTGTGGAATAGAATCAATTGAATTTGATGTTGTAATATTTAAAGTGTTATTAATTAAGTCATGGTCTATCGATATTTTTGTAAGAGAACTATCAGGTGTGTTCTCTCTTAAAAAAGATAATTTCGAAGAAATAGACTTGTCTACTAAAGATAGATTTGATCTAATGTTAGTGGTAAGTACAGATGTTGAATTATCTTTAAATAAATCATAACCCACATCTAATTCAAAGTAATGTTCTCCATCAAAATGATATCTAGAAATAGTGCTATCTCTAGTAACCATTGTTATTGATGCTGTTTTATTTTCAGGAATTATAAATTTATCTGGAACATATTTTGTTATTGGTGATAAAGTGTCTTTTACAAATAATTTAAATGCGAAAAGAGAATCAGTTAATATTGGAATTATTTGATGTTGCTTACCAAATGGTGTGGATACACTAAGAAGTTTTTCACCTAATCTTATTTGAGAAAGATAGGCAAAAATATTTTCTCCTGTTTGTTTATTAGTAGGAACCCAATTAATTGTACCTGAAGTAGGCTTATAAGCTGTGCCAATTGGCGGTTTTACTAGCCACTGAAAACTATAAAACCCTCCAGCAGAGTCTACTGTCGCAGAAATATTTATAGAATCTCCAACAAAAATTGAATCTGAATTTGAAATATTACTTATAAGGGAATCAATTTCTATTTGATCAATTGAAGACTCAGAGGATAATTCTTCATCAAGTATTTTATACAAACCTGATTCGATTCTTTTTAAAATAGTATTATTTATCACTTCTGCAGATGATGTGTCAGAAATACTAAATAGACCTTGTCCTGAATATTCAGATTGCCTTAAAGAAAGTTTTTTATCTAAATAAGATAACATCAACACCTCATCATTTTGAAATGGTAATAACGCTCCTTCTTCATCATTATAAGTAATATCATATACCCACATATCTGGTGCATATAGGTTTTCTTTATCTTCTAAAACAAGTAAGTCTGATGAAATTTCTGATCCATCATCCACAGAAAATATTCCCGTTTTTAGTATATTATTTTCTTTGCTAAAAATTAACACCATTTCTCCACTATTTGTTGTTATCAAAGCAGTATAAACTCTACCATAACCATTTTTTAATATTTCAGGTTGAATAATTTTAGACTTATTTATAGATAGAGCGCCGAAATCTTCTACTAAATTAAAAACTGCCGCCTTTCTGGAGGGGCTTCCAAAAGATACTGCAAACATGGACAGAGTATCTGCATGATGAAAATTAATATTTGAAGGGCGTAAAAAGTCTTTCTCATTAGGGAATTCAAAAAGCTCCATAGGGACAGATGAAAATCTTCTTCCTGTCCACTTAAATGCTACAAGCCATGGGGTTTTTTTATCTGAAATAATTGATGGTGAAGATATTATTGCTATTATTTCCGGGTTAGGATCTTGGTTTATATTTGCCATTACAACATCAACTATAGAAGCAGACCTTACTCCATTAGGATGATAGTACCACAGTTCTTGATGATTGCTGTTCTCATCAATTTCTACATACTGTATCCCGCCATCTTTTAAAATTAAAATTTCATTAAGATTGTTTTTATTAAGATCATAAGTCCCGATAACTTTAATTGGTTTGCCGTAAAGGCATAGAGATAGGGGTAGGGCTAATAGTAAAACTAGCCCTCGAAAATTATTCATTAGTGCCTTCCGAGGCTTTATGCGAAAACAATTGTACATTGATTTCTATACTAGAATATACAATAATATAATATCAACCGTCTAATATCTAATTATCATATATAATTTTATTTATTTACATATTTTTAAGTAAATATTTAAATAATTATTCATTTTTTATTATAAACATTTCCCTACCGAATTGAAATTCTAAAGGATAAATTTCCAAAGTTAAAAATTGATGCGATTGTAATCTGAAGTCATAATGAAGCTATATAAATTACTTATTTTTTCCATTCCCTTGATAGTGAGCGCACAAAGCGACCTCTATCCTGTTGAAGATTATTTTGGGGGGGGCATTGGCTATAGCCCCATGTACATGATGCTCGATTCAATTCCAGGAACAAACCAATTAAGAAAAGTTGGTCTTAACCCAGATGATTTCAACAACCCTTTTGTTGTTCATGGTGGAGAGGGATTTACACAAATTTCCGGGCGATGGAGATTGGGAGGATATGCGGGTATTGGAACATCAAGAATAAGTAATGCATTAAGTGTTGTTCTTGCTATAGATAATAATGGACTAGCTGGAATTCAAGATACTATAACTCCAGCGCAGGGGGGGAGCCCTCAGTATGCTGCAGATAGAACTGAATCATACACTGGGATTTTTGTTCCAACTGTGGAGGCAAAATTCACTTTTATGATTAGTTCGGTAACTATGGAATATGTAGTGCCAATCTTTCGAGATTTGGAAGTTGCTAGCGGGGCAATGTTTGGACTTGGAAGAACGATCATTTCAATAGATCAAAACACTGGTACACCAAGATGGGATTCTAGTTTTAATAATAATTATGGGGATGTTCAAAATAATAATCTTATATATGAGGTCAATACAGAACAAGAGATTCAAGACTTGCAAAATTCATATTTACCACCAACATCAATCAGTGCCGGTATGACAAATTTGAGTGGAACATTTTTTAACTTTCAACCATATATGGCGGTTAAATGGCAAATAACTGATCGCGTTGGTCTCAGAATAAGCATTGGATATAATAAAGGTGTAATTCAGGCTGGTCAATGGAAATTAAATGATAGATTTCAAATTAGTGATTCGCCAAAATCGGCTTTATCTGCGCTTTCATTCAGAACAATGATATATTTCGGCTTATAATTAGACCATATTAATTTTAACTAATCATGAAACAATCACATAAATCCCGAGTACGTTTTTCTTTTCTCACAACCGTTATTGTGATTGCCATAATTATTACGCTACCTTCCGTTAGGAACCTTTATTCTGCCACCAAGGATACTTACCGTATTATTGAAAATAAATTCAGAATTTTTAATCAAATGATTCAGTATGTTAACGAATATTATTATGATGAAGTTGATTTAGAAAAAATATGGGATGGCGCATTCCATGGGTTTATGGAAAAGCTTGATCCACATTCAGTATATATACCACCAAAAAAACAAGAAGAAATCGATGAGATTTTTCGCGGTAAATTTCAAGGGATTGGTATAGAGTTTGATATATTGGATGGATATATAACTGTAATCGCTCCTGTGGCTGATAGTCCATCGGAAATAGCTGGTCTTCATCCTGGTGATAAAATAATTGAAATAGATGGAAAAGATGCTTACGGAATTACTAAAAATGAGGTTATGAAAACGTTGCGTGGCCCTAAGGGGTCAAGCGTTGATCTAATAATTGCCAGATTAGGACAAGAATCATTTCCAGTTACAATAATTAGAGATATTATCCCTATTTATAGTGTTCGCGCTTCTCTTATGCTAGATAATCAAACAGGATATATATGGCTAACAAGATTTACAGCAACCTCATCTAAAGAGATGAAGAGTGCAATAAAAAAATTAGATGATCTTGGTATGAGGCGTATGATCCTTGATTTAAGAAACAATACTGGTGGTTTTTTAGAACAAGCTGCTGAAATAGCAAATATGTTTATAACCACCCGCGATACTCTTGTGTATACTATTGGAAAACATAACAACACCAATGAGGTGTTTATGGCAAGGCCCTCTAAAGGGAGATCAGATTACCCTCTAATAATCTTGCTTAACAGAGGATCTGCTAGCGCTAGTGAAATTGTTGCCGGAGCAGTTCAAGACCTTGACAGAGGCCTAATAGTAGGTGAAACAAGTTTTGGTAAAGGACTGGTCCAAAGACAGCTAGGATTGCGTGATGGATCTGCAATAAGAGTTACGATAGCTCGTTACTTCACTCCAAGTGGGCGTTTAATTCAAAGACCTTTTGAGAACGGAAACACAAGAGACTATTATTCTGAATTATATAATAAAGATAGGGAAGCAATTATTGACTCATTAAAAGAACTTAGGCCAAAACATAAGACTAGATCGGGAAGAATTGTTTATGGTGGCGGTGGAATTACGCCCGATGAATATATTCCATATGAATCAAATTTAAATAAAAATACTCAAAAGATAATTGGAAGCCAAAAAAGGCCATTGTTTAATTGGGGAACAAAATTTGTTTCTGAATATGGCGATTCTTTAAAAAACTTTGAAAATTTCAAAGAATCATGGCTAATCAGTAATTCAAATTATAATGATTTTTTAAATTATTTAGCTGAGCTAGAAATTAATTCTGATACAACTGAATTTTTAATTGATGAAACATATATAAAAAATATGATAAAATCTGAAATTGCTGGAGCAAAATGGGGAAAAGATATGCTATGGAGCATTAGATTAATGCAAGATAATCAAATAATAGAAGCCCTAAAATATTTTGATCAAGCAGAAGAATTTTTATCTTTAAATTGAATTAAATTTTATAGATTTTAATAATTTTACTTGAAAATACAATTTTAACAGTTTTCTAAAAGATTATGGATAGACAAAAAAAATAAATTAAATTCGCGACTATTCATTTTTTTGAATATATTTTTAATATTTTGAGGGAAAAGATAAAATGGAATCGAACAATATTAATGGAGGTTTAATAATATGGTAGAATATTTTATTAATGGTGGCCCTTTTATGTGGCCAATATTGATATTGCTACTTGCAGGCTTTGGAATTGTTGGTGAAAGGTTTTATTCGCTTATTTCATCATCAATCGATACATCTAAGTTTTTTGAAGATGTTGAAGAAACTCTTAATAATGATGGCGTTGATGCTACTATGGAATTGTGTAATAATACAGAAGGTCCGGTAGCAAAAATCTTTAGCGCCGGACTATCAAGAATTGATAGAGGATTAGAAGAAGCTGAAAAAGCTATATCTAACTCTGCATCTTTAGAAATGTCATTTTTAGAAAAAAATATGATCTGGCTCAATGCAGTAATTACTATCGCTCCTATGCTTGGGTTTACCGGTACTGTTGCAGGAATGGTTAATGCATTTGATGCTATTGCAGCTGCAAATGATATATCACCAGCAGTTGTTGCAGGGGGGATATCACAAGCTCTTTTAACAACAGCTTTTGGATTAATTGTGGCTATGATTATTCAAATATTTCAGAACTTTTTTGTTTCAATGATTGATAAGCTAGTACTAGAGATGGAAGAGTACTCAGCTAAAATATTAGATAGACTTTACGAATCAAAATAAGTCAAACTATATTAATTAATGAATAAAAAGCGCAGGTTTAAAGGTGGTGAAATCCCTACATCATCTATGGCAGATATTGCATTTCTGCTGTTAATTTTCTTTTTGGTTACTACGACCATTGATATGGATAAAGGACTTGGTATTATTTTACCAGCTGAAGGTGAAGAGCTAGAAATTAAAAAAACAAACATATTAAATTGCCTAATAAACTCACAGGGGAATGTTTTGCTTGGAGGCGACCCTGTTGCATTAAAAGATGTAAATAAAGAAATACGTAGAAGATTGGCTGAAAATGATAAATTAATTATATCAGTCAAAGCTCATGAAAAAACAAAATATGGAGACTATGTTTCTTTAATTGATCAATTGAAGCGTGCTAATGCAACCAGAATTTCCATTGCGGATGCTGAATAATGAAGCTAGATAGAAAAGTTAATATTAGTAGTGATATCCCAACGGCTTCAATGCCAGATATTATTTTTATGCTTCTAATATTCTTTATGGTCACTACTGTTTTACGGGAATATTCGGGATTAGATGTTGAGCTACCTAAAGCAAAGCGTATTCAAAAGTTAAAGTCCAAAAGGCATACTGCTCATATTTGGTTGTCAAAACAAGGGCAGATATCTATAGAGGATAAGCTAATTCGATCTGAAAACATTAGGCATATTATGTACTCTAAACGTGCTGCTGATCCTCAATTAACTATTTCAATAAAAGCTGATAAAGCGGCTCGCATGGGATTAATATCAGATATCCACACTGAACTCCGTAAGGCTGATGCCCTAATGTTAAACTATTCATCCAAAACTGCTTTAGATTAATTAAAACGATGTCAAATCAGCCTGTTATTTTATCTTTAAAATTTAAGTATCCTGTTGTTATACGACTTGCAACACTCATTAGCATAATATTATTAATTTCAACATTTTTAATTTCTCCTAGGGATTTAGGATTAATTGAACTCGAAGATGTTGATCTTCAAGAAATTATTATAGAAAATATACCTCAAACTCAACAAATAGAAAAACCGCCGCCGCCAGCAAGACCGTCTGTGCCTGTTGAATCGGAGGATGAAGATATTGCTGATGATTTAACTATAGAGGAAACTGATTTAGATAGTTTTGAAGCTTGGGATGCTCCACCTCCGCCTCCAGAAGGGCCAAGAGTAAAGTTTATACCCTATGATGATCCTCCACAACCATTGACAGGTATTCGTCCAGTATATCCTGAAATTGCTCAAGAAGCAGGAATTGAGGGAACGGTTGTAGTTCAAGTTTTTGTCGATAAAAAAGGGCGTGTTCAAGACACTTTGATTCTAAAAGGCATTCCCAATACCGGGCTAGATGAAGCAGCAGTAAAAGCTATAAGGAAAACTCGCTTTCGTCCTGCAAAACAGCGGGAGAGAGCTGTTGGAGTGTGGATTTCTATACCCGTTAATTTTAGATTAAAATAATCATTTATTCCTTAACAGAATAATGACTTAATTAAAAAAGAGTACTATTTTGTTTTACCAAATAATTTATTCCACAACCAAATAATCGGATCATAATATCGATCTACAACTCTTTCTTTAAGAGGAATAATCCCATTATCTGTGATTTGTATATGCTCTGGACAAACATCAGTACAGCAGCGTGTAATATTACACATACCTGATCCATAATCATTCTTAATATTTTCTATTCTATCTGCTTTATCAAGTGGATGCATTTCAAGGCTTGCTAATCGTAGCATAAATCTTGGGCCAACAAATTCATTCTTTTTATCATGATCTCTCAATACATGACAAACATTTTGACATAAATAACATTCTATACATTTTCTAAATTCCTGTACTCTATCCACATCTTCCTGCATCATAATATAGTTACCATTATTATCTTTTTTATCAGGATCCGGTGTAAAGGGTGCAATATTTTTATTTTGTTTATAATTCCATGAGACATCAGCAACTAAATCTTTAATTAATGGAAATGTTTTTATAGGTCTAACTGATATTGTTTCTTCCGGGCTATATTCATTCATTCTTGTCATACAAGCTAATTTTGGTTTGCCATTAATTTCAACGCTACATGAACCACATTTCCCTGCTTTACAATTCCACCTTACAGCCAGGTCTCCTACTTGTTCAGATTGTATACGGTGTATTGCATCGAGAATAACCATGCCTTTATCTACCTCAACTTTGAAATCATTCATCGTTCCTTCTTTTGAATTGCCGCGAAATAATTTGAAATTTCTTAATCCCATATTCTATTTTCGTCCTTTTTCAAGCAATACTTCATTTTCTAATTCTTCAATACTGAGCTCAGCAATTCTTTTTAACTCTGGATCGGGTTCATCTCGCATAACCTTATCAGCAATCATCTCGCCTTCATTAGACTTGCTAATAACAACATTATATTGAAGCCATTCATCACGCTCCCCTTCAAAATCAACGCGGGTATGTGCTCCTCGGCTTTCTTCTCTCATTTTTGCTGCTCGAGCTACAGATTCTGCTGTCACAAGTAAGTTTCTCAGGGAAATGGCTTGATGCCAGCCTGGATTGAATTGGCTCGCGCCATCAGCCTTAACATTATTAAATTTTTTCCATAAACTGGAAAGACCATCTAGTCCTTCAGATAAAAGCTCATCTGTCCGTACAATTCCAACATTATTTTGCATTAAATCTTGCAGATCTTCATGGATTAAATATGGATTTTCACCTTTTTCGCGATTTAGAATATCTGTTGCAGAACGTATAATTTTTTTAACAACATCATTATTTAAGTTGGGATTGCTATTTATTGATTTGATATAATTAACCGCACCTGAACCAGCAAGCTTACCACATACTAGTAAATCAGAAAGTGAATTTCCTCCTAATCTATTGGCGCCGTGTACTCCAGCTGCGCACTCTCCACACGCAAACAAACCAGAAACTCTCGTCATTTGGGTATCAGCATCTACTTTGACGCCGCCCATAAAATAGTGTAATGTTGGTCCAACCTCCATTGGTTCCTTTGTAATGTCTAGCTCAGCCAATACTTTAAATTGATGATACATAGAAGGTAACTTGCGCTTAATATCGTCGGCGTTTCTGCGGCTGGCAATATCTAAGTAAGCACCACCATGAGGCGAACCTCTCCCTGCTTTTACCTCTTTGCGTATTGCGCGTGCAACAACATCTCTAGTTAAAAGTTCTGGAGGTCTTCTCGCGTCTTTATCACCTGATAACCAACGATTGGCTTCTTCCTCTGAGTCAGCGGTCTCGGCTGCAAAGCGATCTGGAATATTATCATACATGAATCTTTTATTTTCACTATTAGTCAATATTCCACCTTCACCACGTACCCCTTCCGTTACTAGTGTCCCTCTCACCGATGGTGGCCACACCATTCCAGTTGGATGAAATTGGGTAAACTCCATATCCATTAATTCTGCACCAGCTTCATAAGCCATTCCGTATCCATCTCCTGTATACTCCCATGAATTGGATGTAATTTTCCAGGCTTTCCCCCCTCCTCCAGTCGCCAAAATTACAGCACGACATTTAAATATTATAAATTCGCCATTATCACGCCACATCCCAACCATTCCACTAATGCGATCACCATCTTTAATTAAGTCTAACCCAGTACATTCCTGATATATATCAATGCCTTGATGAATTCCATGATCTTGAAGTGTGCGTATTATTTCTAAGCCAGTTCTATCCCCTACATGTGCAAGCCTTGGGTAACGGTGTCCCCCAAAGTTTCTTTGATTAATTAATCCTGATTTTGTGCGGTCAAAAACTGCTCCCCATTCTTCAAGTTCTCTTACTCGCGCTGGAGCTTCGCGTGCATGAAGTTCGGCCATTCTCCAGTTATTTAAGAATTTTCCCCCACGCATTGTGTCTCTAAAATGGACTTTCCAATGATCTCGATTATCAGCATTGCCCAGTGAAGCTGCAACCCCTCCTTCAGCCATAACTGTATGTGCTTTGCCCAATAATGATTTGCAAACAAGACCAGTGCTCAGACCTTGCATAGAACATTCTATAGCAGCACGCAGACCTGCACCTCCGGCTCCAAGCACAATAACATCATGTTCTACAGTTTTGATTTCGGATATATTCACTAATTATTCCAAGTATTCATATCTATCCAGTAACCACTAGAAACCATTCTGACATAAATATCGGTAAAAGCAACCCATATCATGCTTATCCATGCCCATATCATGTGATGACCGTTTAACCAGCTAACTCTTTTCCAAATACGATAGCGAAATGTTGGTTTTCCATTTGGGCATGTAAAACAATCTTTTTGCCCGCCGATTAAATGTCTAAATGCATGGCAACCGAATGTATATCCAATCAATAAAATTGGATTAATTGTTAAAATAATAGATCCAACGCCAACGCCAAATTTCCCACCTTGAAAAAACGATAAAATTGCATCATAGCTCAAAATAAATATAATACCAATAGCTATATAAAGGGTAAGCCGGTGCAGATTTTGGAAAATAAGCAATGCCGTTTCCCCTTTATATTTTTTATTTCTGATGCCTTTTACAGAACATCCAGGGGGGCTCATAAAATAAGCTCTATAATAAAATTTTCTATAATAATAACAAGTC
>Ga0208896_1000971_pt1 | contig 14755 bp, 13 predicted proteins | sample ETNtaG_27_FD_185778 | JGI IMG/M metagenome (GOLD analysis project Ga0208896, IMG submission 185778) | Marine microbial and viral communities from oxygen minimum zone, Eastern Pacific Ocean - ETNP201406SV63 (SPAdes) (version 2) | ecosystem: Environmental > Aquatic > Marine > Oceanic ... | reverse complement strand
GAACTGCTTGAAGACTTGATTATTTCCGCTGTAAATAAAGCTCTCACTCAGTCACAGGAAGAGAGTCAAAACAGAATGAATGCCGTTACGGGAAATATGCTGGGCGGAATGAAAATTCCTGGAATGTAGAATGGAATCATATCCACAAAGCGTTGAACGCCTGATCAGTGAATTTGCAAAATTTCCAGGTATTGGAAAGAAAACGGCTCAGCGCATGGCATTTCATATCCTGATGTCCAACAGTGAACATTCTGCTCATCTGGCACAGGCGGTTATGGACGTCAAGACGAAGATTTTGTTATGTTCTTCCTGCGGCGGGATCACTGAGGATGATCCCTGTCATATCTGCTCCGATCCAAAACGGGACAAAAATCTGATTTGTATTGTTGAAGATCCAGCGGACATTTATGCTTTTGAACGAATGGGTATTTTCAGGGGTTTGTACCATGTCCTTGGCGGGGTTATTTCTCCCCTGGATGGAATCGGCCCAGACAGTTTAACTATCGATCGGCTTTTAACACGTATTCAAGAAGGTATGGAAATAATTCTTGCCACGAATGCCAGCATTGAAGGCGATACCACTGCACTTTATCTTGGAAAAATATTGAACGAAAAAGGAGTGGAAGTGACCCGGCTTGCCAGGGGGCTTCCAGTTGGTGGAGAACTTGAGTACGTCGATGAGGCCACCCTCCAGAGGGCAATAGAAGGGAGGACACAATTATAGTCAACCTTCCCAATCTTCTCACATTTTTCAGGATTGTCCTGACACCATTTTTTATTATCTGCCTTTTCTACGAGCATCCTTATTCTAATTTATGGGCATTATCTATATTTATTGTGGCTTCCATTACAGATGCCTATGATGGATACTTTGCCCGGAAATATAATCTGGTAACTGCACAGGGTCGTTTTTTAGATCCTCTGGCGGATAAAATCCTGGTCTCATCTGCTTTCATTTCATTTGCAGTTTTGGGTGTAGTGGAATACTGGATGGTTTCCCTGATTATTTTCAGAGATCTTTTTGTCACTGGATTGCGGATGGTTATGGAAAAAAATGGGTTTACAATGCTCACGAGTAATATTGCGAAAGCAAAAACAGCCATTCAGATCACTATAATAATTTTTATCCTGCTTTTTATTGGATTGAAGGGAATTCCTTTTGAATGGTTGAGATTTGAATGGTTGGCAATCCTGTTTGGAATTATCAAAGAATTCCATGTTATCTACTATTTGACTTTGGTTGTAACTGTATTTACCATCTGGACAGGAATTTCATATTTGTATAATAACCGTTCTGCTATTCGCCAGTTCACGTCCTGAACCATTTCTGTGAACAAAGAACAATTGTCCGACTGGATTGCCACGTGTTGTAAGGTCGGTACGCTTCCAATTGCACCTGGAACCTGGGGAAGCCTGGCTGCAGTATCTGTTTGGTTTTGGGTGATTAATTATATTACACCAATATATTTCATTCTCTTAACTGTCATAATATTTACAGTTGGTGTATTTACCTCAACTATCATAGAAAGGGTATCCGATGCGCCTGATCCTTCCAGAATTGTTATAGATGAGTGGGCAGGTCAGTGGATAGCATTATTCTTTGTACCACAGTCTATCTTGTATGGGGCCGCTGCGTTTATTTTGTTTCGCATTTTTGATATTTGGAAACCCTTATTTATTCGTCGTCTGGATAGGTATCCTGGCGGGTGGGGCATTATGATTGATGATGCGGCAGCTGGGTTTGCAGCACTGGCTTGTGTTCAACTATTCATAAGATTTGTATGAAAGCTGCCCTTATAACTATCGGAAACGAATTGCTTTCCGGTTTTACAGTGAATACCAATGCGGCGTGGATAGGACAGGAAATGGGGAATATCGGCATTGAATTAAGAGTGCAGCACACAATCGGTGATGATAAAGAACACATTATTACTGCATTGGAAGATGTATCAAAAGATATGTCAGTCGTCGTTGTAACAGGTGGTCTTGGACCCACTCATGATGATGTGACACCCTCTGCCTTTTATTCTTATTTTGAGGACAAACCAGTTTTTGATGAGCAGTATTGGAAGGAATTAACGGAACGATTTTCTAGGATAAATTATTCTATTCCAGATTTGAATCGGAACCAGGCGATGAAACCTGAGAAAGGTGAAGTCATTCAAAATATGTTAGGATCCGCAAGGGGATTACAATTCAAAAAAGGCAGCTGCCATTATTTTGCTCTGCCAGGTGTTCCAAAAGAAATGAAAGCTATGATGATGAGTACTGTTTTACCGTTCTTGAAAAGCCTGGAAGAAAAGCCAATTTCTGTTCGAACAATACGAACCACCGGCATCCCGGAATCGGCCCTGGCAGAAAAGATCAATAAAAAAATTATTAGTCATAATTTTCCATGTTCAGTTGCCTTTTTGCCAAAATTAACCGGAGTGGACATTCGTCTTTTCGGCCAGGATGCTCAAAACATACGGGACATGGAAGAGATCCTCACACCTGTGATTGAGAAATATGTTTATGGATACGATGATGTGTCACTGGAGGAAGTTGTGGGAAATCGATTGAGAGAACTGGGGTTGACTCTTGCTACAGCCGAATCGTGCACAGGAGGTTTGCTTGGTCACAGAATCACAAGCGTTTCAGGCAGTTCCGATTATTATCTTGGGGGAGTTGTTTCATACAACAACGAGGCAAAGATGGAACTTTTGGGTGTGAAAAAGCAGACGCTGGAAAAATTTGGAGCAGTGAGTGAAGAAACTGTGAGAGAAATGGCCCAGGGTGTACGATCCCTGTTTAAATCTGATCTGGGGATTTCCATTTCAGGGATTGCCGGCCCCACGGGAGGTACTCCTGAAAAACCGGTTGGCCTTATCTATATCGGGCTGAGCTCTGGGAAAGAAGTTGCCGTAAAGAAATTTAATTTTTTTCGTGACAGGGATTCTAATAAACGAATCAGTAGTCAAGTAGCATTGAATATGATTAGACTTGCACTGAAAAATGAGTGAAAGATTACTCCGGACCTTCATTTCAGTTACTGTTCCAAATGAGATTATTCCCCTCAGGGACATGTTGAAAACAACCGTAAAATCCCAGAAAAAGAATGTTCGATGGGTTATAACGGGCCAAATTCACCTTACCTTGAAATTCCTTGGATTTGCCCCTCCTGATATCATCGATGAATTGAATTCTACTATTGCAAAAACTGTTTCTCAATACAGCAGGATGGATTTGACTGTAACGGGAACAGGGTGTTTTCCGGTTCCAACCAGGCCCCGGGTGCTCTGGCTGGGAATGACAGGTCAAACTGAAACATTAACTTCATTAGTTTCTGACCTGAATACTGCCCTGGAACCCCTTGGTTTTCCAGCTGAAGAGCAGAAATCTGTACCGCATATTACACTTGCCCGTATAAAGTATCCACCCAAGCATACTCCTGATATATCTGCATTTCTACAAACGACCTTTGATCCAATTTTAATGACAGTTAGCCGGGTTCAGTTCATGAGGAGTGAGTTGTTTCCTGATGGTCCGGTTTATAGTATTTTAGGTACCCATTTTTTAGCCCCTGAAGACAAAAAGGAGAACTGAAGATGACAACAGCTGATAAAAAATCAAAAGCTCTTGAACTATCCATAACCCAAATTGACCGTCAGTTTGGTAAAGGATCAATCATGCGTTTAGGTGATGACCACCCTACTTTGATGGACAATGTTATTTCAACGGGAGCTTTGTCTCTGGATGTGGCACTTGGCATTGGTGGAGTACCCCGGGGACGAATCATAGAAATATTCGGGCCTGAATCGTCCGGAAAAACCACCCTGGCCCTGCACATTGTCGCTGAAGCCCAGAAGATGAATGGTTATGCTGCGTTCATTGATGCGGAGCATGCTCTTGACCCGGAATATTCTAAAAGACTGGGTGTCAATACAGAAGAATTGCTTGTGTCACAGCCTGATTCGGGAGAGCAGGCACTTGAGATTACCGAAACGTTGGTCCGGAGCAGTGCTTTGGATGTGATTGTAATTGATTCGGTTGCTGCTCTTGTACCCAGGGTTGAACTTGAAGGGGAGATGGGTGATACTCATGTTGGCCTTCAAGCCAGGTTGATGTCGCAGGCACTTAGGAAACTTACAGGAACAGTATCCCGGTCTAACACATGTGTTATTTTTGTAAACCAGATTCGTGAAAAGATTGGGGTTATGTACGGTAATCCGGAGACTACACCCGGTGGACGAGCATTGAAATTTTATACATCAATTCGTATGGAAATACGGCGCATTGGGGCAATTAAAGATGGAACAGATACAGTTGGAAATCGCACGAGGGTAAAAGTGGTCAAAAATAAAGTAGCGCCGCCATTTAAAATGACGGAGTTCGATATAATGTATGGACGAGGGATTTCTTTTGAAGGCGATATTCTTGATCTCGCTGTCAAGGGAGACATTATCGAAAAAATGGGTTCGTGGTTTTCCTATGGGGATTTGAAAATTGGACAGGGTCGTGAAAATGCGAAAATATATCTTAAAGAAAATCCCAAAGAACTGAAAAAAGTTATTTCAAAGGTCAAAGCCTTCATGGGTTTGGATGACCAGGGAGATGCTCCTGCCTCAAAGGATTAAAGAGATCAAAACTCAGGTTCGTCATCCTGATCGCCGAACAATTATATTTGATGATGGCACTTTTATAGGAATTTCTGAGGAAGTATTACTCTCAAACCCGGTTCATCCAGGAGATGAACTCACTCCGAACAAGTTAAAAGAACTAACAAATTCTGAACAGAAACAGAAGCTCAGGAATTCAGCACTTAATTTGTTGAGTTTCAGAATGCGCAGCCTGTCAGAACTCAAGCAACGCCTTCTTAAAAAGGGCTATGATATTCAAGATATTGAACCATTGCTGGAGGAGTTTGATGCAAAAAATATTTTAAACGATTCTGAATTTGCATTAGCTTTTTCCCGGGACAAGATACGAAGCAAGGGGATCGGTCCTTCGATTCTGAGAGTGGAACTTTCAAACCACCATTTGTCACGAAATTTAGTGGAGGATACTCTTAATCGGATGTACACCGAATTCCCCATTGATACACTGCTTGGGAATCATCTGAAAAAAAAGAAAATCCGCAGGAATTCCAAATTACAGGAAAAAGAGAAAAACCGAATAGTGAATTTCTTAAAAAGAAAAGGCTTTTCATGGGATGATATCTCCAGGGTTTTTGATGAAAAACAGATTGCCTGACTTTGATCAATCCTCAGAGTATTTAATGAAATATAAAAAAATGAATAGAATCCCGTTTTATTCCTTCAGCCGTATCAGGATTGACCATTAAAAAACAAAAAACATATGCACAGTTACTTCAAGGAACAGATCGGTCTGCGATCAACCATCTTTTGAGTGTAAAACCAACTGATTTGGAACTTGAGTTTCTAGCCATGGTCACTGTGGATAAACTGAAAATGCGACCCTACCTCGAAACAATAATGCGCCTTGATGACGGAGTGAGGAACCATATCAGTCCGGTTATCCAATGTGATAACGGAAATTCTATCCTGATTTCCGGAGGGACCAAGCTCCTTTTACAGAATAACCGTGTGAAGCTGGACGTTGATTTTACTCTCCGTGAACAGGCAATTTTTGGTAATCATCTCCACATGTATTATTCAGATATATCTACAGCAAATAATACAGTCATCAATAAATTTTTAAAACAGGGCAGGGCCAGCAAGATCAAAAAGCTGGGTGGAAATATCAAGGTTCCTGATCAGGGACAGGAATACACACTCATACATACTGCTGCTGTTGGTACCAATGAAAAGAACAGTTTTGTGGCGACACCACCTTCAGCCGGTACAGAAATCTTTTGTGTTACAGCTGGAAATTCATGGAAAAATCCCAAAAGTGACTTTCGTATCAATTCCTTGATAAAAACGATTAAAGGAAAGCCATGGCTTTCAGGTGTAAAAATCATTGATGAAAAGGGGCTGGGAACTGCTTTAGTGACTTTTGCCCAGACGAATAATGTTGGGATTTCCGTAAAGATCACTGGGATAAATGCAAAAAATCTTGTGGAGAAATTGAGAGACTGGGGTGCATACGAAGATATTCTGGTTTTTATCCAGGCTGGCTGTGACAAAGAGATAAAAAAATATGTGAAAGAATCAGGTCTTAAGATAAGGAAAATCGGGGTGATTCAGAAAGACCCAATCTTTTCTGTTTCTGGACAAAAAAAATCATTTCTGTCTCTTTCGATGCCGGTTTTTGACTATTATAAGATATCATTTGATTCTGTCCATCATATACAAACTCCTGACCAGAAGAAGACAACTGATTTTTCTGAAATAAAGGAAAAAAGATTTTACTCTTCACCCTTAAAAAAACTCTTATCACGTTTTGCTGAAGAAAGAAAGTCTTGGGAATTAATAAAAGGAAAACCAGGGAAGGTCACCAGGAGTGTGGACTATGGGCTTGTTTCTTCTGTCGTGCCGAATTTTGGAATGATGGTTTTCACAGCAGCTGACAATGATTATTTTACCTCTTTTGAACCGCGTCTGAGCGGAAAACTGACTGTTGCGAATGCTGTTCGGCAAATCGTTTGCCGTGGCGCAAAACCAGTGGCAATATCCATACGGAATATTTTTCCAGATTTGAAGGAAGAGAAGGATCATGGAAAGGGAATTGAAATTCTTAAGGGACAGGAGGAAGCAGTTCGTGTTTTGGGTCTGACAATAGCGAACCGTCACACTTTGCCCTTTACTGATCATTGTGTCCAACATATTACCAGTGTCGGTTTTATCCCGGAGAATCAAACGCCCATGACAGGCGGATTGAAACAAGAAGGTGATTTTATTTCAATATTGGGGAGCCACCGTGGGGAATTAGGCGGTACAAAATATATGCAGAATTTTTACCCGGATATTCGTGTAAATCCTCCAACTGTTGATCTGGCTATGGAACCGCGCATTCACCAGGTATTACTTAAGAGCATTCAAGAGGGGTTCATCCAATCAGCGTATAATGTGAGCGCCGGCGGTCTGGCTGTTGCCATTGCTTTGTCTTTGATAAGCGGGGAAGAAGGGGTTGGGGCTAGAATTCATCTTTCAAGGAAAATACGAAATGACGAACTTTTGTTCGGAGAAACCCAGGGGTTGATTTTGATTTCTTTTAGAGAAAATGATTTCATTAAATTTGAGCGGATCTGTATGCAAAAAAATATTCCGGCAACAACAATTGGAAGAGTGACAGGAGATGGAAAATTCACCTTCAACAATCTGATTAACGTCAAAGTGAAAGATCTGAAAAATCTGGTGAATGCAGAATGACTGAATATAGAATAACACATAAAAATGGAGATCAATATCCTGTCAGGAATATTTACTGTGTCGGCAGGAATTATGCAGGGCACGCCAGGGAACTGGAGAATCCTCTTTTAAAAGAGCCTGTATTCTTTCAGAAGGGATTGACCTGCCTTACTACGGAAGATAGGATAAAACTTCCTTCTGATAGAACTATTCACCATGAGATTGAATTAGTGATCCTTATTTCCAGACCGGGAGAAGGTATTACTGCAGATAATGCAATGGATCATATAGGGGGTTTTGCCCTGGGATTGGATCTAACAGACAGGAAACTTCAGAATGAATTGAAGGAGGGAAAACTGCCGTGGTTTTTGTCAAAATCATTTAAAAATTCAGCAGTGGTTTCAACTTTTTTTCAGCCGGACATGGGAAATTGGTCAGAAATGTTTTGGCTGAAAATTAACGGCAATGTAGTTCAGAAGGGACAAATGGATGATATGGAGTTTGATATTCCTTTTCTGATTGAATTTTTATCCAGCCGAATACCCCTTTTAGAAGGCGATATAGTGTTTACTGGAACTCCTGAAGGAGTGGGAACGGTAGAAAAGGGAGATGTTCTGGAATTGGGATTGGGAGAATCGGTCCTAAAAACAGTACGATTTAGGTAAGCGTCCTTAATTCCTGGGAAGTATAAGCTTCAAGAGGAGGATGGAGGGCCCCATTTGTAGCCAGGATATTATCATCATAGATTGAAAACGATTTCCCATCCATTTGTGTGACTGTACCCCCAGCCTCAGTAAGGATGAGCATACCTGCCGCTGTATCCCATGGGTGCAGGTCAAACTCCCAGAAACCGTCTACTATTCCAAGAGCCACATGACATAAATCCACTGAAGCAGCTCCAAGTCTGCGTACACCTTGTGTAAGGTCGGTGAGTGTTTGAAACAATCTCATGTTTGCTTTCCATTTTTCTCCATGCTCATACCCAAAACCTGTTACGAGCAACGAATCACTAAGTGATGATACGTTGGATACATTGATCGAAGATCCATCACAAGTGGCTCCTTGTCCCTTTACAGCGGTAAATAGTCTCTTAGCAGGCAATTCCAGCACAACCCCGACTAACACTTCATCCTTGTGCAAAACACCGATAGAGACAGCAAATGACGGATATCCGTGTACAAAATTTGTGGTACCGTCCAATGGATCAATGATCCATTGATAATCAGCATTGGGGAAAAAGGAACCGGATTCTTCGGTCAGAATTCCATGCTTAGGAAATTCTGCATGAATTATTGCACAAATTAATTTCTCTGATTCTTTATCAGTTTTGGTCACAAGATCCGTTTTACCTTTATAATCAGGTATCCTGGGTTTATCCAGTGCAAATAAAATCAATTCTGCAGCTGATTTACCAGCGTGAACGGCCACATCATGGATGTGGCTAAGGTCAGGCATTATTTCTGATAAGGTGTATGCTTTTGAGAAAAATAAGTTTGGGTCATTTTCTTCAGTGCTGTTGATAGGAAGATAATGGCAATTAAATTTGGGAATGTCATGAATCCTAAAGCGGCATCTCCAAATGCCCAGATGGCTTCCAATTCTGCAATAGCACCGATGAAAACAAAAAGGAGGAATATCCATTTATACGGCATGATGGCCTTACGTCCAAATAAGTAAACCGCAGAACGATCACCGTAGAATGACCAGCTAATCGCAGTTGATACAGCAAAAAGTAATACGGAAATTGTTACAATTTTATCCCCGTAACTGAAAATAAAACCCAAGCCCTCTTTAAATGCATATGACGTTAAGAGACTACTGTTAAATAACCCCACATTAAGTATGTCTTTAATATGAGGCAAATTTTGATCAGTAATATTCATGTAGAATTGTGTGTGCTGCCAGGCACCGGTTATGATGATAACTAGACCTGTAAGCGTGCAGATTATGATTGTATCGATAAAGGGTCCTAACATGGCGACAGAACCCTCACGAATGGGATATTTTGTTTTGGCAGTTGAGTGAGCGATCGCTGCGCTGCCTTGTCCTGCTTCATTAGAATATAGACCTCGTTTAATTCCCCACAACATTGTGAGCAAGATACCACCACCGGTTCCAGCGATAGTTGCCGGTGGATTGAACGCCATTTTAAATATTAATGCAAAGCTTGATCCTATTTTATCGAAATTGACAAGAATTATTATTAAAGCAAAGACTACATAAATGACGCCCATTATGGGAGCTAGGAAACTGGTGACGTGACCAATTCGCTTAATTCCACCAATGATGACCATTCCGATAATTCCTACAAGAATAACACCGTTGATCACTTGCTGGATAGATAATTCGAATCCAGCCCACATATGATGCTTTAGCGTAAGGAAATGCTGTGTACCTAATACTTGGGATACTTCCGAATAAATTTGATCAGAAACCGTGAAAGCTTGAATGGCATTTCCAGTGGCAAAGGAGCATATAATTGCAAATGAAGCAAAGGCCACAGCCATCCAACGCCAATTTCGGCCCATTCCGGACTCAATTGTATACATGGGTCCTCCAGCGGTTAAACCATCGCTACCTATCTCTCTGTATTTTAATGATAGTGAGCTTTCTGCGAACTTTAGTGTTGTACCGAAAAAAGCAGTGATCCACATCCAAAAGATCGCTCCTGGTCCTCCATAATATACTGCGGTGGCTACACCGGCAATATTTCCGATTCCCACCGTGGCAGATAGAGCCGTTGTCAATGCCCGAAAATGATTTAAATCTCCTTCATCTTCTGGATTATCATAAATACCACGGGTAACGTTTACTCCGTGCTTAAAATATTTTAATTGGGGAAACCCCAGCTTAATCGTGATGAATATTCCAGTTCCCACCAATGCGACAACCATGATCGGAACTGCTCTAATTGTTGGAAAAGACCAAATTCCTTCAAAAAATTCTACACCAAATGAGTATAAAACAACGATGATAATTCCAAATGAAATAATTCCTGCTTTTGATCTGTCCATAGTTACCTTAATTTAATTAAAACTTGAAGCCAAGTTTACATGTTCAAATAAATAAACCCAATTAACAAATTACAAGATTATTATTTTTATTAATATCATTAAGAAGTAAATATGTAGATTTAATCGTTTTATATATTGATGGCATTGGTAAATAAGAAATGAAATATTTAATAACATTAATCGTAATAATAACTCAAATATTTGCTGGCGCAAATCTAATTGTCAAAACGAACAATGGAAGTGTAACGTATCCAATTATAGATATCACTCAATTGGATTTTAATCAAGATCTCGATACAATGTACATCCACACTGCTACCATGGCATATTACTATAGTATTGATGAAATTGACACAATTGAATTTGATGATGAGTTATCTGTAGATGAATTTAAAATATTATCATCATTTAGTTTAATGCAGAATTATCCCAATCCATTTAATCCTATTACAACAATACGTTTTGCGATTAATCATTCAGATTACGCGATGGTGGAGATCTTCGATTTAAGAGGTCGTTTGATAAAAACCCTTTTAAATAAGTACATGGTTGCCGGAAAACACTCCATACAGTGGGATAGGTCTGATAAAAATGGTAAAAATGTAACATCTGGTATATACTTTTACAGATTAAGTGTAGGTGGCGTATATCAGTCAAAAAAGATGATCTTATTAAAATAAGAAAACAATTGATGAAATCTGTAGCTCTTTATTTAATTTGTATTTTATCAGTTATAGCTGCTACTGAACTCATTATCCATAAAAATAATGGTTCTCCAGATGTCATATCCATTGATGCTATCCAAAGTATAACTTTTGATACATCAACTAATCCTGATTCACCCAATCTTATCATAAATAAGAATGATAATTCACAAAATGTTATAGCTCTTGAAGATATTCAAAGGATGACATTTTCTTCGTATTATAATATTTACAAGGTTTATGTAGCATATCAAGCTGCAGAAAAGGTTGGTGTCATTAATGGGGAAACCGGTGAGGTTATTAAAGAAGTAGACGTTAATGTATCTGGCATGAATGACAATCCTCATTATGTTGTAATAGATGAGATAAACAAATACTGGTATGTAACACTTCTTGAGTCAGGCTATGTCCTAAAGTATGATTTAATTACTGATGAATTGGTATCTTCAATTCAAGTAGGTAATATGCCTGCCCTAATGGAAATTGATTCCGAGAATCATTTTCTTTATGTTTCGCGATTTATGCCGATGGGTTCTGAGGAATCTTCAACACTTGTACACAGAATACATACTGAGACCTTAGAAAAAGACAGTGTAAATGTGGGTGCTTCTTCTCCACATGGAATTGCATTAAGCAGTGATGGAAGCATATTGTGGGTGGCCAGCAACCAATCATCTCATTTTTTCAAGATTGAAACCTCCCGGTTTGGCGAAGACGGATATCAACCGGAGAATTTTAAGATAGACCCAAACATTCAAGATAGTTATAATTTTAATGATGGTAATTATGATCCTCTGGAAGTAGAACTGAGCATTGATGGATCAAAAGTGTTCATTTCTTGTTCCGATCCGGAGAAGAATGAGGTCAGAGCTTTCGATGCTGCCGATCCAGATACGCTTGTCGCTTCGTACACAACTGGAGAGAGCCCATGGCATATGGTAGTTGTACCAGATGGATCGGGCCTTTATACGACCAACAGATCAATAATGAACCCGGGAGTATCCTATATTAATTTTTCAGATAATTCAGTGAGTCAAATCGAATCAGAATATTTTGATCTACCACATGGCATTGGAATTTCGGGGGATGGATCAAGAGTATTTGTAACCAGCAGTGCAATGTTGGGAGGAACAAGTTACCTTCATGTCATAAATACATCAACTAATACCTTAATTGAAAGTTACAATTTAGGAGAGAACGTTAATGCTACTGGGATGGCTGTCATGCAAAATATTCCCTCTAATAGCGAATATCCCATTCAAACTTCCTTCCAGGTTGCTGATTTTGAATCTGCCGAGGCATGTGCTTCGTGCCATCCGAATCATTATGCAGAGTGGTCTGGTTCCATGCACGCCTATGCCCTCAAGGACCCGGTGTGGTTTGCGCTCCACCAGCGGGAACAGGATCATTTTACAGAACACGAAGATGTACAATTGGGCCAGTTCTGTATTATGTGCCATAGTCCTGTAGCCTTTCTCACAGGAGCGATACCTGATCCTGCCTCTTTTACTCTTGAGTCGTCAGCATCGCTACCCGCCCAGATTCAGGAGGGGATTACGTGCAGTTTCTGTCATTCTACAACTCATGTTTCTCCCAAAACAGTGGTGGACATGGATGCCGGGAATATAGAAGCCGTGGAATACATATTGTATACAGACAATCTCACTCATATCAAATATGGTCCTATCGAGGATCCGATCCCGTCAACATACCACGAATCTTCATATCATCCAGATTATGACCGTTCAGAATATTGCCAAGGCTGTCACAATATGACCATTGACGGGAAGAATGCGGAGGTGACCTTTGACGAATGGAGTGGTACCGCTTTTCAGGCTATGGGAATTGAATGTCAGAGTTGCCATATGGAAACATATTCTGGGTATGCGGCAGATACGTTAGAGGTTCCGGACGCACCCTATCGTGAAAATCTTCATCGTCACTACTTCGCCGGTTTAGATCAAGCGCTGACAGAGTTCAATGGGGAGGAAGCTAAAGCATCTCAAAGGGAGGCTATTGAACAGTTACTGGCTACGACAGCGGATATGAGTTTTATTGAAATACCTGACAGCGTGTCCACCGGTGATACAGTGTCGATCCAGATCGGTGTTTCCAATAATGCCGGTCATAACCTCCCATCCGGGGTTACTTTTACCCGGCAGTTATGGTTGGAAGTAACCGCAGTTCTTAACGAAGACACTCTATACCAGAGCGGACATCTAAACGGAAACGGTGATCTGTATGATTTCTACATTGATTCGACAGGATTAATTGATCCGGATCTCACTGTCTTTAACACTGTTCTGTACAATGCGGAGGGAGATTCAGGACTCCTGAATGTGGCGGTTGAAAGAATGGATCATGCCAGCGACTACACGATTCCAACGAGTGGGTCAAAGATTACAGCTTACGAGATTCCCATACTAAACGCAACAGAGGACACACTCGTTATTTCTGCAAGGCTGCGTTTCCGGGCTCTGCCGCCATTTCTCACGCTGGCACTGGTGCCAGATGCTGACGTGTCGCAGTTGACTATCTTCGATATTGACTCCATTTCTGCAGCTATTCCTGTGTATCAGCAATAGGCTGATCGTATGGGGCGATTTTTTCTTTCCTTTTTACCATTTCTCCTTTCGGCACAGACCTTTCAGAGAGTTATTGCGCCCTTCCCAGTTGTGGTTGATGGAGAAGGACTAGAGGCACCTTTCCTGGGAGGTGTCAATAAACCCATCCCACAGTTTGTGGATTGGGACGGAGATGGACTGAAAGACCTCTTCCTGAAAGATACAGATGAACGGCTGCAATATTTACGGAATGTCGGAACTGTATCTGAGGCCAGTTTTGAACTGGTCACTAAAGCCTTCCAGGGATTGATTGTTGGCAACTGGTTCAACTTCCACGATTATGATAACGACAGTGATCTTGATTTGATGTGCCATTCTAACGGTTCGGATGTTGCTCTCCATGAAAACGTGAATGATGAGCTTATACTTAGAACGTCACAGCTATTGACAGATAGCAGTGTTGCTGTGAACGGCGGTAGCGTGGTCGTTCCAACGGCGGGAGATATAGATTCTGACGGATTGTTGGATTATTTTATAGGGTCCGTTTCAGGTACTGTGACCTATTATAAGAATTTAGGGTTGGTTGGTGGTCTGCCTAATTACCACCTCGAATCAAACTCTTTTGAGGATATCTCTATCATTTGGGTGCCCGGCCGTGATCAGAGGCACGGAGCCAATGCACTCGACTTTTATGATATTGATTCTGACGATGATCTGGATCTCTTTTGGGGTGATTTTTTTCAACCCGGACTTTTTTTTCTGGAAAATATTGGAACTGCTCAGGATCCTGATATCCCCGACAGTTTAATGATTACTTCTTATCCAGAAGAAGATTCGGTGTGGACGGCAGGATATAACGTTCCCAGACTCTCAGATCTTGATGGAGATGGAGATGCTGAACTCTTTGTGGGTGTTCTTTCAGGAGCATACGGAACAGATAATTCAAATAACTTTTGGTATTATGAGAATATAGGAACGCCTTCAAATCCTCAATTTGTTTTGGAAACGAAAAATTTTATTGAGTCTTTAGAGTTATATTCAAATTCAGTTCCCGCCCTGGCTGACATAGATAACGATAGTGATCTTGATTTATTTATCGGTAACGAATTGGATCCACCATCGTGGGCAGGGACAGTATATTATTTTGAAAATATCGGATCATCTTTGAATCCAAGTTTTGT
>Ga0208896_1000955_pt1 | contig 14881 bp, 7 predicted proteins | sample ETNtaG_27_FD_185778 | JGI IMG/M metagenome (GOLD analysis project Ga0208896, IMG submission 185778) | Marine microbial and viral communities from oxygen minimum zone, Eastern Pacific Ocean - ETNP201406SV63 (SPAdes) (version 2) | ecosystem: Environmental > Aquatic > Marine > Oceanic ... | reverse complement strand
CATAATGATGGCTTTATCCGCTATAATTTTACCCATTGTGGCCGTATCTCAAGCAGGGTTAGGCAATATTGTCGCAAGCTTTTCAAATCAATCCATTTTCAGTTCGCCTTCGGGGATGGGTGGTATTGTTGCATTGGGATTTATTTTTGGAACGTTAGGTATTGGTATCGGCTATCCGGGTCAGCCCCATGTGGTGAATCGATTTATGGCGATTGAACCAGGAGAGAAAGTTCGGCAAGGTCGCATGATTGCTATTGGCTGGGCACTCATCATATATCCGGGTATGATTTTCCTTGGTTGGGCCGGGCGAATTCTCATGGACATTGCGGGCCACGAACAAATCCTCATTGTGATGGGAAATCAATTATTGCCCCCGGTATTGGCAGGCATCATCCTGGCGGCAGTTTTATCGGCCATCATGTCCACAGCGGACAGTCAATTGTTGGTGGCTGCATCCAGTGTGAGTCACGACTTAAAAAGCAGTGGAGAAGAATTCAGTTTAAATCAAACGCGGATCGTCGTGGCGGTCATTTGTGTCATCGCTGTTTTTATGGCCATTTTTGTGGATAAAAGTATCTACAGTCGCGTGCTGTTTGCTTTTTCTGCGATGGGCGCAGCTTTTGGCCCGTTGCTCATTGGCAGGATGCAGGGCGGCGTGCCAAAAATCAATGCAATCTCGGCCATGGCGGTGGGCTTTTTTGGGACATTATTATTCTATTATTCTGAGATGAAACCGGAAGGCAATCCTTTGGAACGATTGATCCCTTTTGCTTTGGCATTTATTATTGTCCAAATGGGTAGAAAAAAAGGATGATGGACATTAATTCAGATATGGGAGAAATTAACCGCTTGTTGGATGACGGTACTTATGAAAAACTTATGGAGTATGTCACTTCTATCAATGTGGCTTGCGGCGGTCATGCAGGCGATGAGACTATGATGGCAGCCATGGTGGCCTTGGCGAAGGAAAAGGGTGTTAATGTAGGCGCCCATCCTAGTTATCCTGATAGAGAAAATTTTGGACGAAATGATATGAATATGGATGCCAATGAACTTTTAGATAGCGTTCGGGACCAGATTCAGTTATTAGTTGATATAGGTACAAATAACGGAGTTAACCTATCACATGTAAAAGCGCATGGTGCACTATATAACAGGGCCGTAATAGATGAAGATATTGCACAGACCATTGGCGAAGCCATTATTCAAGTGGATCCATTATTAAAAGTTATGGGATTGGCAGGGTCTAAGATGTTATCTGTATTTGATGGTTTGGGATTGGATACCATGGCAGAAGCTTTTGCTGATCGTTCTTATGAATCGGATGGAACATTGCGAAATAGAAAATATGATGATGCCTTGATTACTGATCCGAATAAAGCTGCATTACAGGCAAAAAATATGGTGGAAAGCACAGTAATTTCTTTCGAAGGAAAGGCCATAGAAATGAATGCACAAACAATTTGTATTCATAGTGATACGCCAAATGCGGTGGCGATTGCAGAGGCAGTGAGGGAAGAAATTAAAAGGGGGGGAGAAAAGTAATTATATTTGATGAGCTAGAAAAGGAAACAACATGAAACAACTAATAACAATTTTACTGACACTTACCATTGGATTTTCCCAATCCTTATCGAAGGAAGAAAAGGAAATTGGATCCTATATTGACAATCATACCAATGAAGCCATTGATCTGGTAGAAAAAGTGGTTAACATCAATAGCGGTACCCTAAACATGGAAGGGAATAAAAAAGTTGGGAAAATCTTTCAGGCTGAATTAGATAAACTTGGGTTTCATACCTACTGGGTCACTTACCCGAAAGAAATCAAACGGTCCGGACATTTATTTGCAGAAATGCGCGGTGGTAAAGGACAAAATATACTCCTCATCGGTCATTTAGACACGGTGTTTGAACCGGATCACCCTTTTCAGAAATATACTCGAAAAGGAGATACAGCTTACGGTCCCGGTGTTTCGGATATGAAGGCAGGAGATGTGTCCATGATTTATATCATGAAAGCACTTCATAAAATTGGTGTTCTGCAAGATATGAATCTCACATTGGCTTTTACGGGAGACGAAGAAAAAACCGGCGGTCCCGTTTCTATTGTCCGAAAAGAATTGGTGGAAGCAGGGAAGTGGGCCAACATCGGCTTGGGTTTTGAAGGTGCCGGGGGCATGAATACGGGTACCATCGCCCGACGGAGTTCATCATCCTGGGTATTGACCACGACAGGGATTCAAGGTCATTCATCTCAAATATTTAAAGATCATCTCGGTTATGGGGCCATATTTGAAGCATCGCGTATTTTGAATGCATTTCGGGAAGAATTAGCGCCGGAAGAGTATCTCACATTCAACCCCGGAACGATTGTAGGCGGCACTGATGTGAACTATGATCCGGTGAATTCGAAAGGCACCACATTTGGTAAAACCAATGTCGTTGCCCAATCGGTCACAGTTCATGGCGGCATTCGGACCATTTCAATACCTCAGTTTGAGAATGCCATGAAAAATATGAAAGAAATCGCTTCTCGGAATTTGCCCGGAACCACAGCGAATATAGTGTTTAAAACCAGTTATCCACCTATGGAACCCACCAAAGCCAATTATGCATTGTTGGACAAATTTGAAGCCGTAAACATGGCCTTGGGTTATGGCGAGTTAGAACCATTAGACCCCAGCAAACGGGGTGCAGCAGACATTTCTTTTGTGGCGCCGCATGTAGATGCATCCTTAGCAGGCATGGGTCCCGATGGGTTTGGGGACCATTCGGAGAATGAAGGCCTTGATTTACTATCATTCCCGAAAACGACTACGCGGGCAGCCATTTTAATTTATCGTTTGACCCGGTGATTAAACTCACCACTTTTGTCAACGTACCTCCCCTCATACTATCCAAAGGCGGGTAGGCGAAGTTTGGGATTTATGAGGGTTTAATATATGCTCGCAAAATTATTTATCTCACTGCTGAACGTTTCGCCTGCTCTCAAAAGGGCTGCATGGAAGTGGTGGTACCAACGATTGGCTCATCGCGGCATGGAAACGGGATGGTCCTTCATGAATTATGGCTTTACGCCACGGAATGTTGAGTTACCCCTTGAATTATTACCCCAAGATGAAGCCAATAGGCTGTTCATTCAACTCTATGATTATACCGCATCCCAAATGCCTATAGAAGGGTTAAAAGTGCTGGAGGTAGGGTCCGGCCGGGGTGGGGGCGCATCATTCGTTGCGCGATATCATAATCCATCAGAATTGATCGGGTTAGATTATTCTGAATCTGCCATTGAATTATCTCGAAGACTTCATAAAGATGTACCGAATCTTCAATTTATCAAAGGAGACGCAGAATCCCTGCCATTTGAGGATCATACGTTTGATGCGGTGATTAATGTTGAATCGTCTCACTGTTATGGCAATGTGGATGCATTCGTCAAAGAAGTGTCTCGTGTATTAAAGCCCGATGGATATTTCAGTTGGGTGGATTTACGTGGCAAGGATATGGTGGACGAAACAGAATCAATATTTAATTTGGCTGCGCTTAACTTAATTCATAATGAAACCATTACGAAAGAAGTGATACAGGCTTTGGATGAAATTCATGAACGAAAAATGGCCATGATTGCTGATAATGTACCCAAGGTGCTCCAATCTGCTTTTAAAGATTTCGCAGGTGTAAAAGATTCACAGATCTACAATGCCTTTCAAGATGGGAATGCCGTATATTTAGCCAAAGCATTTCAAAAAGTCACCTTATAAAACACTGAAACACTACACCATCTATGTCACCCACTGATTTCCCCACTTTTGGCACTGAGCATATGGTCTATATGGGCGTCTGTTTGGCCATTTGGCTTGCACTCCCATTTATCGGAAAAAATTATCTTAGTCCTTCTCAACGGATTGGGGTTGCCCTTTTCCTGGCCGTATTCACCATTTTTCAAGAAGTACTTTTTGATGCATTCCAAATTTATATCGATGATTTTTTTCTTAAAGATGATCTGTCACTCCACATGTGTGGTATTGGTTTATTTCTTACAGCCTTTGCTTTATGGAAAAAATCACAAGCTGCTTTTGAACTGGCATTCTTCTGGGGGTTGGCGGGCGCATTCCAGAGTATTATTACACCGGATCCCGCCCGTTGGCCATATGGTGATATTTCCATCTTTTGGAATTTTCTTTCCCATGGAATTATAATACTTAATGTAATCTGGCTTATTTGGGTGGACGGAATGCGTTGCAGAAAAGGATCGCTATTAAACACATTCCTAATTACCAATGGTGTCGTTTTTGTTATCAGTGTGGTGAATAAAATTCTTGGTGATGGCGCGAACTATTGGTTCATTTGTGCCAAACCAGGTGGGGACAATCCCTTTCTCATCGGGGAATGGCCCTATTATTTAATCACCTTTGAATTGGTGGGTTTTGCCTTAATGGGATTGATTTATCTGCCCATGTGGTATTCTGTACATCGTCAGGAAAAAGGCGGGTTTACACTATCAAAAACTGCGTAAGTTTGGCGTAGAAAATGTCCACATTACTCGGTTACTTCTTCCTCGCCCTCGGCGTATCCTTTATCTGTTCCGCATTGGAATCGGTTATACTTTCTGTCACCCATTCTCATATTGGTACTTTAGTCAAAACCAACCATCGTAGCGGTAAATTGCTTCAACACCTAAAGGACGATATCAATCGACCTTTGGCTGCGATTCTCACACTCAACACCATCGCCAATACAGTGGGTGCAGCTGGTGTCGGGGCACAGGCCCTTCGGGTATATGGTTCCGGGTCGGTGGCCATCGCTTCCGGTATTTTAACACTGTGTATTCTAATCTTTTCAGAAATTATCCCCAAAACAATTGGGGCTACTTATTGGCGGAAATTAGCATCACCATCGGCTTATGCAATTCGAGTACTTATGGTCCTTACATTCCCATTTGTTTGGCTGAGCCATGCATTATCGGCCCGGTTGGCAACAGATGAAGATGAAATGAAAAAAGTGAGTAGAGAAGAAATTACCGCCATGGCTGAGATGGGTGAAGATGAAGGATCGATCGATGAACAAGAGTCGGATATTATTGAAAATTTATTTCGATTAAAGAAAATGGTTGTGGAGGAAATTCTCACACCCCGTTCAGTTATTTATGCATTTGAAGATACCCAAACGGTGGGGCAGGTGATGGATGCGGATGAAGATATTAATTTTTCACGAATACCCGTATTTCATGAGAATATAGACAATATAATTGGCATTGTTTATAAGGATACATTATTAGAAACCATGGCGGATGATTATTTCGAAAAAACCATGGCCGATATTGTAGAACCGGTGGATTCTGTTTATGAGAAACAAACTGTAGAATCGGTATTAAACAAATTTACCAAAAACCGTTCTCATATGTTCATTGTAACCGATGAGTTTGGCGGCACCACAGGGATTGTTACATTAGAAGATTGTATCGAAACATTGCTGGGTGTGGAAATCATGGATGAGTCCGATGAAGTCGCCGATATGCGAGAATTGGCCAAAGATCAACTTCGGGCCAAACGCCGCGCCAAAGAAAATAAGGATTAATTTTATCCAAATTTAGTTGGCAAACGCATGTCATATTTTCTGATTATTGCCCCGAATTAAGGTGCGAATTTAATTTATCAATTCCTTCATTCACTCATTTCTAATACCCTTGTAATCTCATAAATTCAAGGATTGTGAAAACTGCGAAACTCACACTCCTGACCTTTCTTTTACTATGCTTAGCCGCAGAACAACGGCAGATTAAATACTTTTTGTCAGAGCATGATTTCATGTCTGGCCATGATGTACCCAAATCTGAAGTGATTCAAAAAGCCCATGTGCAGGCAGAATATGATGACAAAGATCGATTGATCTTAAAATCAAATTTCAATGCGCGTGGCGATATCCTTTCTCAAGAACAGTATTCATATATTGATACAAATATGATTATTCGCCAAAAGGATTTGGTGGATGATTCAGGACATATATTCCATCAAGCGATTTTTGGTCGGGAGCCGCATTCAATTTCATATATCGAGTGGGTATTTGGCGTAGACTCCGTTAAAAAATGGGATGATCGTTTTACCACATCTGACTTGAATGAGATCGATAAACCAGATAATTATCGGTTTTACGACGTGGATGCATTTGAATATGGGGGTAAAGAAATTGATTACGATTCATTAGGCAGGGTCACACGGGATGAATGGTTTCGAAGGCCCGACGATAAATCCATGCATAAATTCTTATATCGTTATTATGATGATACCAACATCACCCACATGTTTGAATATGATTCAAACGGCGTGCTCATTATGGACGTCAAACTTAGTCCCGATGGTACAGAAGCAATATTTTGGTTTACGGGCCCGCCAGACACCAGTGTACAAAATCACAGTACTGTAGCCTATAATCTGGATGGGGATCTCAGCTGGGGGACTATTCATTGGGCGGTTCCCGGTGAAAATGATAGCGCCAGCATCGATCTCAGCAATATCCTGCGAGGTGACTATACACTGTCCCTTGAAACTGATAGTAGCCTAAGGGATAGTGCAGTTTATGATATCCATTTTGATGGCAATGGCGTGAAAGGGTATAGGGCAACCAAAAGAACCATTCACCATATTACCTATGATATTAGTCCGCCCCTAATGACATTAGATATGGATAAGTATCTCAAGGAGGTATTTCTCTCATTCACTTCTTCTGAACCCATGGATTCGGCCTTTATCGTTTGGGCGCCGGATTCCAATTTTACACATATTGCTTCCGATACGGTTATATTAACACACGATGAACTATTAGCCACCGATCGATTTAGGCCAAGCCATCAAACGGACTTGGTTGATGGTGTGATGTATGATCCAGAGATTTATGGGTTCGATATTGCAGGTAATTTGTCACAACCGGGCATTCGGCAGGATGTGATTTATGATGTTACACCACCAGTTTTGACCATTTCAGAGCCGCTATCAGGTGCCTGGGTGAACCACCAAAACATTTCTATGGGTACAAATGAACCCATTCAGAATTGGACGATAACGGCCCAGTGGCAGGGTGGTTTAATTGATGAAAGCGCCCCCTATTCATATATTTTCTCAGATACAGTTCAATTGAGTGATGACAAGGATTTAATGGCGTTTTTTCAATTAAACGATGGCAGTGTTTATTCCTATTCAATCGTGGGGTCAGACTTAGCAGGCAATGAATCAGATGCGGTTTCAATTGATTCCATACATTTTGATATTACGCTACCCGTACTCACAATGATTTACCCATTTGATGATGCGGCAATCAAAGATCCATCCGTGAGTTATGCGTCAAGTGAAATCCTATTGGCTGGGGAGTTTTTATGGACGGAAATAGAGGGTACAATGGATACATTGTCTCCCCACGTTGTGACTCTTGTAGATGGGGAACTGTCTGCAGAAGAAAAAATTCATATTCGATTAAAGAATGCACCGGTTTTAACCGATGGTTCCGTGTATGCCATTTTGTTTACAGGCCAGGATTTAGCTGGAAACGAAAGTGAACCCGTTACAATTTCTAATGTATTATTTGATACCACTCCGCCGGCATTTACATATACGGCGCCAGGCTCTGGTTCGGCCTTAAATCATCAGGCGGTTTCCTACGAAGTATCTGAAAATTTATTTACAGGTGCTATTCTTTGGTCGTGGGTAGATGGAAAAAGAGATACAGCCAGTCAACACCGGGTTGAGTTAAAAGATATTGAATTAACGGCTGGACGCCATGATAGTATTGTTTTATCCAATATGCCTCAACTCACCGATGGTGGCATTTATTCAATTCTATTTACAGGATCAGATCGAGCAGGAAACGTGGCAGACACAATTGTCATATCGGATATTTTGTATGATTATACCGCACCAGAAATGGTCATTGACTATCCATTGCCGCGATCAATATCCAATACCACAGCCATGACATACACCTTGTCGGAAGATATTCATGAGGGTCGATTTAAGTGGATTTGGCTTGGAGGTGTGGAAGATACACTTGCCCCATACACAGCGATTCTTAATTCAGCAGAACGGTCTGGCGGTGCCCATTCTCAAATTGAGCTATATAATAACCCTACTGTTGTAGAAAATGCCCTATATACCATGACGTTTTCAGGGCGTGACCGCGCTGGGAATAAAACAAAACCGGCGTTTGTTCCAGGATTACAATATGATTTTACGCCACCGGAATTAACTTGGATATCGCCAAAAGATGGAGAAGCAGTCAATCATAAAAATATTCAGTTTAGCAATAGCGAATTATTAGAATCAGGTACCATTTCCTGGACTTGGGTTGATGGGGTGGACGATCCGGACAGTGTTCATGTTATGAGTTTAGAAGGACCAGAATTGTCGAGAAATGAATTTGGACCCGGATTAATTACAAACGAACCGCCCTTGGTTGACGGCGGTATATATAGTATAAGCTATGTTGGGTTTGATCCGGCAGGGAATGAATCTAATCATATTAATATTCAAAATGTGCTTTACGATATCACCCAGCCAGAGATAACCATTAACTATCCTTTACCAAAATCCATTTCTCGAACGAGTGCCGTGACTTATACCTTATCCGAAGATCTTGATACGGGTAGATTTAAATGGATATGGTTGGGCGGTGTCAAAGATACCTTAGCACCGTATACGGCCATATTGACTGAAGAAGAAATGCAACAGGGGGATCATATAGAAGTTGAACTATCCAATAACCCAACAGTGGTGGAGAATGCACTGTATACAATGTCCATTACGGGAACGGATCGGGCCGGAAACAAAACCAAACGCGCTTTTGTCCCAGGGTTGCAATATGATTTTACGCCACCTGAGTTAACGATTATAAGCCCAGAGAATGGGGACGCTGTTAACCATAAAAAAATTCATTTTATGAATAGTGAAAAACTGGCATCGGCTCAAATGATTTATAGACGAACCGGTGGTATACCCGATCCATCATCCCCCCATATGATAGAATTGTCCGGTGAAGAACTTCATGGAAAAGAATTGGGTCCCCTTGATTTGGCGACACCGCCCACATTAATGGATGGGGCTATTTATTCAATACTATATGTGGCGTTCGATCCGGCAGGGAACCAGAGTGATACGACGCGTAAAGAGAACATTCTTTATGATGTAACGCCACCCACATTGGCATTCACCTATCCGGAATCCCAAGTGTTTACGACGAAAACAACGCTACTGTTTGATGTGTCAGAAGCCATATATAATTTTAATATTCAATGGGATGGCTTAGGTAAAGAAAGTGAACCCCATGCCATTACATTTTCTTATCCCGATGTCTTAGATAAGGGATCTTTTAATTCAGATGATTTAACAATTCCGTCGTTAAAAGATGGGTTTGCTTATTCAATTACATTAAATGGCTCAGATCGGGCAGGAAACATGGCCAATCCCGCCACCCTGAGTGATGTGAAGATCGATCTCACGCCGCCTGAATTCACCGCATTTACGCCTCAATCTGGCTCGTTTATTAATCAAGTGGATATTGGTTGGACATTATCAGAGGATATCGCTGAAGGATCCGTGTCATTTCAACACGCAGGAACAGATGGGGAGTTGGTGTCTGAATTAATAAATTTAGAATTAAACGCTGGGGATCGAATTCCTCTTGGATTGGAGAATAGTGTTGATCTCCGCGACGGAATGAAATATACCATTACTGTTACAGGGATCGATTTTGCGGGTAATATTTCTAAGCCATCTTCGGTCGACGATATCACCTATGATATTTCGCCACCAGAAATTATTATAACCCAGCCCAAATCAGATAGCTTCGTAAATATATTGGATGTGGTCTATTCGGTAAATGAACCGTTACTCTCGGGCCAAATGATATGGATCAATGAACGAGATGAGAAAATGGTATTCGATCTGCGAAGTGAAGACTTATCATCAGGGAAACATATTCTCAAAGATTATAGCATCACTCCAGAAGAAGATATGCCTTATCGAATTACCATAGAAGGGATAGACCGGGCAAACAATAAAAGAACATCGGACCCCATAGAAAATGTCATGTTTGATGTGACGCCACCCGTATTAACCATTCTCAGCCCTCTATCAAATTCGCCCATAAATCATACGAAGCTTACTTTAAGTATTAGCGAACCCATAGAATTCGGTTCTGTTCAATGGCATGCTATCGAAGGCAATGATCCTAAATCGCCCCATATCAGACCATTGAAAGATGAATTGCTAACGGGGGGAGACTTTATTGATTATGAATTCTCTGCACCACCTCAATTGGTGAATGGCGTCTCCTATACCATCACGATTGAAGGAAGCGATCTTGCGGGAAATTTGTCAGAATCCTATTCAGTAGACGGCATTCTATTTGATACGATTCCACCAGAATTTGTAAAGGTCACGCCTGTGGATAAACAGCATATTAGAGAAGCAAATATCGAATATACACTTACAGAAGATTTGGTTTCTGGAAAAATATATTTTGATCACGTGGGTGGTACACCGGATCCGAAAACAACTCACATGATAACCCTTGCTGGTGGTAAAAAGAAAAAAGGGGTGCAGGGTGGGAAACTTCCAGCCTCATTTGTCAAATTAGTGAATGGTGCCGTATACAATATTCGATTTGAAGGATTAGATGCTGCCGGGAATATGGCGCCAGACGTATTGGTTACTGAGATTGTATTTGACGACGAGCCGCCGTCTATACTTATTTCTGATCCGGTGAATAATTCATACCGAAATACACAAGACATTTCGTTTTCAATCAGTGAGGATTTGACAGAAGGGATAATTGAATTATCTCATATCGGGGATAAAGCCGATCCAAATGCACCCTATAAATTTGCCTTAGAAGGCAAATATCTTCAATCGGGGTTGTTTGAAAAATCAAGATTCCCTGAATTAAAATGGGTGGATGGTGCCACATATACATTAACAATTAACGGCATAGACCCTGCAGGGAATGTTGCGAAAGAGTCTAAAATATCTCATATCACTTATGATATTACACCTCCGGTTATTACAATAGACAATATGGTGAATGATAGTTATATAAATACCAATGCGTTAAGTTATTCTTTGAGTGAGAATTTAAAGAACAGCACCATCGTATTCACCCAAACCAGTGGGGCGGCAGATCCTCGTTCGCCACACACGGTGGCCCTTTCTGACTCAGAACTCAATGGGGGAAACTTTATAAACAAAGCATTGCGAAATGGGCCAAATCTTCAGAATGGGTCGATTTATAAAATTGAATTTAACGGTTTGGATTACGCCGGCAATGATGCGGCTCCGATTATATTGTCGAATATTGTATTTGACAACCAACCGCCTGAGTTATCCATCAGTCGCCCCATTGATTCCGAGCAAATTAAAAAGACTATTGTGTCATACATGAGTAACGAACTGTTAAAAGAGGCTGTGGTTATCTATAGCCAAACCAGTGGTACCATCGATGGTAACTCGCCGCATAGGGTTTCTTTAACAGGCGCATTGTTGACTGAAGGTGTGCATAGCGATCATGACATTGGCATTACGTCACAATTGGCCGATGGCGGCCGATACACCGTTTCAATAGAAGCATGGGATAAAGCAGGGAATCCGGCAACCATTACGCCAATTAATGATGTCTATTTTGATATTTTACCGCCAGCGTTATCATTATCAGCACCTAAGTCAGGTTCCATCGTCAATACCGCTGTCCTTACCTATGGTACATCAGAAGAAATGGGAAAAGGGCAAATGCGTTTTGTCCGGTCCGGTGGAGCGGAAGATCCTCTCAGCCCTCATGAGATAGAAATGACGGGAATGCGGCTAAAACAGGGTGACCATTATGACGAATCATTTGAGAATGATATGGCATTAAAAGATGGTGGCATATATACCATTGAATTCTCTGGGGAAGATTTAGCTGGCAATGTCTCCGAATTAGTGTCCATTAATAATATTACCTTTGATATAACGCTACCCGAAATTGCCATAACACAACCTATAGAAAATGGATTTTATAATCAAATCAATTTAGATTATGAGTTAAAGGAATTATTAGCATCCGGTTCAATTATTCTTGAAAGAAGAGGCGGGAATAATGATCCCATGAGTCCGCATACAATTGACCTACTGGGAGATCAATTAAATGCAGGGCAGATCAAAGGGATCAATATTAATTCGGGCACCAATTTAACAAGCAATACCACGTATAATATTCGAATAGAAGGCCAGGATATGGCTGGGAACAAGGGCAAATCAGCGGAAATCACTGGGGTAACCTTTGACGATATTCCCCCTGAAATATCTATCACTTCACCTTCGCCGGATTCATATATAAATACACCGACTCTCGGTCTTAGAACGAATGAAGTCCTTTCCGAAGCGCAGGTTGAATGGATTTGGGTAGAAGGTAACCCAGACCCCGCTGGCACCCATGTGTCAAAAATGATTGGAGATCAATTGTTGGATGGAGATTATCCAGAAGTGAATTTTGATCCAGCACCAGCCTTAACCAGTGGTGCATGGTATCGGGTTGTATATACGGGTACAGATCGAGCCGGAAATTCGTCTACCACCGAATTAGGGTCTTTATTCTTCGATAATGAACCACCGGTGGTTTCTGTTTTATTCCCAATAGAAAATGGATTCACCAATATAAATGAAGTGAGCTATACATTGAATGAACCGCTACTCATGGCCAATTTAATTTGGACACCTATTGATGGTTCTGGCCCACTATCAATCGATATGATCGGCGATGAACTGAAGGCGGGATCTTTTTCTCAAGGAAAATTGACGAACCAATTAGATTTAACAGATGGTACAATTTACAATCTATCCATTACGGCCATCGATCGCTCCGGAAATGAGGCAGTATTATCTTTAGCGAAAAATGTCACTTACGACAAATCGAAACCAAAATTTACTGACGTTTTTCCAAGCACCAGCGCAAGGGTGAATTCCCAATTGCTAAAGTGGACGGTGAATGAAGAGCTGGTCAGTGGGAAGTATACCTGGATCCATATGGGCGGAAATGCAGATCCGTCTGCACCACATACATTTGAACTTACGCCCGAATTATTGAGCGCAGCATCGCATGACAATTCCACGCTTCCAGATTTAGCACTAGTGACAGATGCCATGTACCGAATTACGTTACAGGGTACAGACAAGGCAGGGAATACGGGTAAAAAGTTCATTATGAGTGTTGTGTTTGATGATATTCCACCCACATTAGAAATTAAATACCCCGAATCCAAAACTGCAGTTAATCACCTGGATGTGGCTTACGGAATTTCAGAAGGGTTAAGTACCGGACAATTTATATACACACAAGTTGGCGGCGTGTCTGATCCAAACTCACCAGTCACTTTTGATTTAGTTGGAACAGAACTTGAAACAATTATTGACCCTCCAAAGTTACCTAAAAATCCACCTGTATTGCAGGATGGCTCTATTTATAATATAGTTTTTAAGGGTGTTGATTTGGCCATGAATACGTCAGAATCCAATTTGATTGATAGTGTAAAATATGATATTACCCGTCCGGTAATAACGATTCATAATCCCCAGCCTAAATCGAACTTAATGGGTGTAGAAATTTCAATCGAAATCAGTGAAGATCTCATGGATGGCAAAATGGTATGGACGCGAACAGGCGGTCTAAAATCTAGAGTTACAAGACAAAAAATACCACTATATAACGAATATTTGACTGAAGGGATGCATCCCCATGCAAAACTTCCCATGGATAAAACTTTGAGTGCCAGTGTTATCTATTCTCTTTCAGTGGACGCTCAAGATTTTGCAAAAAATCAAGCCGAACCTGTGGAGGTAGAAAAAATTGAATATATTCGTAGTATGGCAGGTAAATGGTACTATAAAGGTCAAATTATTGAAGTCGTATGGGTATTTGAGCCTGATGACTCAGGTATTAAAGGTCGGTTTATGCAGGGACTATCTTTAGGAACAAAAATTAGCGATCAAGAAAAAGGTGATTTTGAATTCGACTTTAGTCAAAAACCTTGGGTATTAACTTTGGATATGGATAATCCGAAGAAAAATAGAATCAGTCTAATGGAATTTATTGACAATACGCATATGCGTGTAGTGACCGGAGAAAAGAAACCACGAAGCTGGCAAGATGGAGAAGTAATGGAATATGAGTGGCGCCCAGAGTAGTTAATATGTTAATTGTTCAATGAAAAAAGATAATTCCTCATTATATTCGCCGGCTATTTTCACATGATTTTTGAACAGGAGAAATTTATTTATGGCTAAGAAACAAAAAAGTTTTGCAGAGAAGGCCTCCAAACATGGTGGTAAAGATTTGGCTCACGTTAAATTTGTTAAAAGTGTTGAATCGGATAAAGAGGGGTATTGGCGTTTTAATGAATCCATGATATCAATGGAAAAAGGTGCAAGCTTGGAGGCAACGCTCAAAGCAATGGATTCAGATGCAAATTTAGCAGACATTGAATTAACAGATTTAAGCGCTGATAGCTCGAAACCTGCAGTAGAAGAAGCGGTAGCTGAGGCTGACGCCACTGAAGTTGTAGCTGAAGAAGCTCCTTCGGATGCGTCGGATGACCCAATAAAAGAAGAGACAGAAGCGGCAGCTGAGGCTGAAGCCACTGAAGTTGTAGCTGAAGACTCCCCTTCAGATGCGTCGGATGACTCAAAAAAAGAAGAGATAGAAGCGGTAGCTGAGGCTGAAGCACCATCTGAAGAAGAATCAAAAGTAGACGAATCGACTGAAGCATCAAATGATGCGCCAGCGGAAGAACTTGTTGATCCAAAGTCAGAAGAGACACCATCCGAAGAAAAATCTGAATAATTGTAAATATATAATTATTCGTTATA
>Ga0208896_1000953_pt1 | contig 14889 bp, 14 predicted proteins | sample ETNtaG_27_FD_185778 | JGI IMG/M metagenome (GOLD analysis project Ga0208896, IMG submission 185778) | Marine microbial and viral communities from oxygen minimum zone, Eastern Pacific Ocean - ETNP201406SV63 (SPAdes) (version 2) | ecosystem: Environmental > Aquatic > Marine > Oceanic ... | reverse complement strand
TGCCTTTTGATTTTGCTATAGAAACTATCCAAAATAAAATGGGGGATATTATTGTGAATATTCTTGGGTATGGATTTGGAAAGAAAACCAAAAATTATTGGAGTCCTTGAAAGTGACGGGGGACGGTGTGGGGTAAAAGAAGCACCCTCCTACCTCTGATTGACACAATTTGCGTGGTGATGCCGTAGTAATAACAGATTTATTCCATTATAAACTACATATAGCACATGAAGGGGAGAAAATTATGACTTTAGCTTTAGTTTTTAGACTTAATGCGGGATTTTTTGCTTTATGGGCAATACAGTTACTGTTTCTGCCAAAGATGATGTTTGCTCAGTACCAGTGGACTCCATCACTTGAACTAGTGGCACTTGCACAAGGACTGGGTGTGGCAACAACCGGTCTTGCAATTCTTACATGGATGATACCAAACTGGACAACCGAAGAGCAATTGAAAAATTTTGCAAAATTGTTAATGGTTATTGCAGTTCTATTTTTATTGTTACAGCTATATCAAATACTCGTCTCTGGCATGTCACCTGGTGCTGCCATGGACTGGGGAAGTACAGTTATAACTGCTCTGTTTGCGATAGGCTTTTATATGAAGTCTCGTTAACAGATTTATGCTTAATTAAAGGGTCTATATGGCCCTTTTTTTACCTTAACCAAAGTAATAATAAATAAAACAAAAGGAGATAACGATGATAAAACGAATCATGATAGTGGCACTAGTTGCTACCAGTGCGCTTTATTCCCAAGCTGGTGAAACCTGGAATGTGGGCGAAAGTGTCTATCGAGTATCAACTATCGACCTGGAACCCAATGTTGATCCCCAATACTTGAATCAAGTGAAGCGTACCTGGGGAAATAACATGGAAGTTTTCAAGGCTGAAGGGTTAGTTGAAGACTACCAAATCCTGAGAAGTATTAACAATTATGATGGTGATTTTGATCTTTTGCTTATAATAAAATATAAAAACCTTGCGATGCTTGACAGTAATCCTAAGAACCGTCAAAAATGGGCTAAAGCTCAAGCGAAGGCGAGAAAAATCACCTCCCAAGATCAAAGTCAACAAATCACTTCGACATTTCCCAAAATGCGAACGATTAGAGATGAAAAGTTGATGCGGGAGATTACCTTTATTAAGTAGACCTTAATTAGTTAGGGCCATTGATTCTTTAATACACCAATATGGTGGTATTGCCTATTGGAATAAAATGTTCAGCCCATATAAGTAACTAACTCCTCTTGATTGATTTTTCCGTTAACTCTCCTTAGTTTGGCTCCAGAGAGGTAGTTGCTCTCATTATGTTTCTACATCACCATTCTCAACCATTTTTTCAATCTCAACCTGCGAAAGAAAATTAATAAATGAAAAAGGATCAAATCTATTTCATTTTGTTCTTCTTGATTTTAGTGGCGGCAGGCATTATAAGTTTCAATACAGCTAGTGGACCTTACACTGTCGAAGGCAACACCTTCATTCAAACCGAAAAACGCAGAAACGATTCCACATCCTGGGAACTCGTGTGGGAAGACCAGTTTGATCAAGGTAGACTAGATACAAGCAAATGGTCAAAAATTGGGTTATATACCTCCGAACGGCTTATTGAAAACTTTCCGAAGGTTAAAACTGATAAGAACGCCTGGAAGGGGATAGTCGATCTTTGGGCCAGTTATGCATCAGCTACCAATCCTGAAGCCGTCCAATTCGACAAGAATGCTGTTCAGTTAAGAGGAGTTTTAAACCAAGACACGACAGGTTGGGATAATCGTCCCTATCATACCGGGGGTATCTGGACCTATCGGAAGTTCTCATTTCAATATGGAAGAATCGAAGTGAGGGCTAAACTGGATCCGGCGCATGGTGCCTGGCCAGCAATCTGGATGATACCCGAAGAAAAGATTTACGCCGATCAGCATAATGGAGAGATGGACATTATGGAAAGACTGAATCATGAGGACTTTGTCTATCAAACGATTCATAGTCACTGGAACCTTAATCTCAAATTGGAATCTCCCCAACGGTATACTACTGCAAAAATAGATACGACCGATTTCAACGTTTACAGTGTGGAGTGGTTTCCTGATAAATTAAGGTTTGCAGTAAACGGAAAAATGTCTTTTGAGTATTCAAAAATACCAGGAGGAGGAACTTTCCAGTGGCCTTTTGATCAACCGTTCTACCTGATTGTAGATCAGCAGTTGGAAGGTTGGCCAGGTAAGGTTACTAATCCGGAGGAGTTGCCTATTAATATGGCAGTGGATTGGGTAAGGCTATATCAATAGGTTGTATGAAAGTTATCGGTGCAGGATTTGGTCGTACGGGCACACTGTCGTTAAAAGTTGCCTTAGAGCTCCTCGGTTTCGGCAAATGCTACCATATGAGAAGTGTCATTATGCGGCCAAAACATATCTGGGCGTGGCACAATGCAGGGAGGGGCAAACCGGTGGATTGGGACTTTATATTCAAGAATTTCAACTCCACTCTGGATTTTCCTTCCAGCCTGTTCTATGATGAACTGAAAAAGAGATACCCGGGCGCAAAAGTTATCCTAACGGTACGTGATACGGGTTCATGGTATCAAAGTACGAACAGGACTATTTTCAGGGCGTCATCAATTGTTCCGGGGTGGCTGCAGCGTATCATTCCGCCTATGGGAAAGTTCATTGAAATGACCAACATGTTGATCTGGGATGGCCTATTTAAAGGCAAGTTCAGTGATCGTGAATTTGCCGTCCGGGTATATAATGATCATATTCAGAATGTGAAACGCACTGTGCCCAAAGAGAATCTATTGATTTTTGACGTGAAGGACGGTTGGGAACCGCTGTGTGATTTTTTGAAGGTGGGCATACCTGAAAACAGGCCGTTCCCTCATCTGAACAGTGGCAACAGAATGATAATGGCAATGAATGTTGCAAGGTTAATACCGTATGCAGCGGTTACTTTTGCAGTTATCTTGGTCGGAATACTATTTCTTCTCAGATAAATACTTTCCGCAATGAATAAACCCTTGGCAATATTTAGAATTTTACTTATGGGATTTATTTTTATTACTTGTGAGGAGAATGTGCTACCGAAAAACTCTGTTATTTTTAATAATAAGGTCAATATAGAAATAACAGTTAACGATAATTCTGGTCGTGGCATGTTTGATGATATTGTAGTTGAGCCTTACGGTAGCAAGAAATTGATTTATGATTGTCCAAGCGTTGGGTCTTGTACTATTACTTTTGTTCACAATTATAATACAGAACTGTACGATGTATGTGTTTGTTTTGAAGATTACAAGTACAATGAAACATACACTTTTGGATATTCGCCGTCCAATCCCGATGTTAACGAAAATGAAAAATGTTCATCTTGTCGTAATTAGTGATAGGGATGAAAAACATTCGCATTCTGATATAATTTTTTGGAGGGAAAATGAAAGTGTGTCCCACAAAAGTTGATTTCTGGTTGGTTCTGCTATTATGGGGGACGATCGGGATGAAAGAGCAACCTCACGAGATTTTCTGAAAGGTTAGAAGTTGGTTTTGTGCAAGAGAAGATTATTTACTACATGCTAAGATAATGAGGTTTCTGATTTCAACCATTCGGGTCTTTTTTATTTTCACCATAATAAGTATTGGGAGAATTGGACATACTGAGAGTTTTTTCCGGATCCCAGTTGTTGATCTTGACCACCGTCATGATCTTCAAGTGGTTGTGGATAAAGAGAAAGGTGTTTATCTCGGACATCCCAGTACCGTTTTGCTTGAGGATGGGAAAACAATTCTGATAGTCTATCCAAAGGGTCACGGTAAAGGGGAGATAGTTTACAAAAAGAGCCGGGATGGAGGAAAAACCTGGTCCCGCCGGTTACCCGTACCGGAGAATTGGTCTACCAGTAAAGAAGTCCCGACAATTCATAGAGTAATTAATTCTTCAGGTGTAAAACGGCTTATCATGTGGTCAGGGTTGTACCCAGCTCGACTGGCCGTGTCTGAAGATGATGGTCTCACTTGGTCACCGTTAAAGAAAGTAGGTAATTGGGGTGGCATTGTTGTTATGGGGAGTGTTTTAGCATTGAAACAACCTGGCCACTACCTGGCAATGTTCCATGATGATGGTCGGTTCTTTATTAAAGATGGTAAAAGCAATGGTGTGTTTACACTCTACCAAACTATTTCGACTGATGGCGGCTTAACCTGGTCTTTCCCAGAGGGATTATATTCGAATTCAGCTGTTCACCTATGTGAACCGGGTATTATACGTTCTCCTGATGGGAAACAGTTGGCTGCCTTATTAAGGGAAAACAGCCGAACAAAGAATTCGCACATAATTTTTTCAAATGACGAAGGGAAATCTTGGTCCGATCCAAAAGAATTACCCATTGAACTCACAGGTGATCGCCATACAGGAAAATATACCCATGACGGGAAACTGTTCATCTCATTCCGGGATATGGCAAAGAATAGTCCAACCCAGGGAGATTGGGTTGCCTGGGTTGGCAATTATAAAGATTTGACCAAAGGCGGTCTTGGGAATTATCGAATCCGGATAAAAAATAATTATAATAGTTGGGATAGTACCTACCCCGGAGTTGAGGTGCTGCCAAATGGTACAATTGTCACCACCACGTATGGTCATTGGGATGAGGAGGGTAAACCCTATATCATTTCGGTGCGACTCAATTTAAAACATATTAAACCCAACTGATTAGACCACTTTCCCAAGCTCAACCTTGTATATGGGGGGGGGTGAGGGATGAAAGAGTGAAACGCCTGATGTGGATGCAAAGGAAGATTCCCAATCACAGTGAGCTGGTTGTATTTTGTAAAATAAACCTTACCTGGATTGTTGTGCCTATTGTTTCACCGTCAGCAAATATTCCGCCAGTGCCAGGCGCAAGTCCTTAGATAGGTATTTCTGCGGCGGCATCTCGGGGAAATCCTCTCGCATGTGCTCCGGTTTGACGATATAGTCCGCGATGCCTTGGGGATCATTCTGGTAGAGCGCCTGGATGACCAGTGTAGGTGGTCCCACCATGCGCACCTCGTAGGCGTGGCACCCGGAACAGATTCCATAGTATGCCATCTTCACCCGTTCTTTCTCGGAAATCTCCCGTGGCGCTATCGGTTCGTCCAGCATATAGGTCTGGATGGCTCTGGTATCAGTCACCTGGCACTGAGCCCAATCACCCAAACCGACGGTTCGGTAACGGTCTCTGTTGACGATGCAACTACCGGCACCGCCGCCCACAGCGACGATATCCGGACCTTTGGTGGATAGTTTGGTCATCATAAGTGCTTTCAATTCGCCCACCGGACTATTGCCGTTGTCGATCATGATGTTGTCCAAAATTACGAGACGGTCCGGATTAGGCTCAACTTCGGGGTCATTGGCAGTATTGGCCCCATAGGCCAGATCAGTGACGGTGATGCCGGCGTTGTTGTTGCCTGTGATGATGTTATTCTCAATAGTTACCTGATCCGCTGCCATCACCAGGATGCCGGTGCCCGATGGGATGCCAGCCACTAGGGACCCGGGCGCGCCGAAATTCACGTGGTTGTTGTCGTTAACGAAATTGTTGCGGACAACGACGTCGTAGCAGGTTTTGATGGGCAGTCCCGGCGTAATGAAAACTAGAATGCCGCCAGTGTTATTGTAGGAGTGATTGTTCTCGACTAGCACGTGGCGAGAGTTCTCGATCTCGATGCCGGCCACATTTCCATAAACCTCATTGTGGCGCACATCTACATTGTCGCACATACCCACGTAGATGGCCGCATCCTCAATCCCTGTCAGGATATTATGCTCTATCAGGCCATTCTTGCCGAACTCTGGGAAGATGCCGTAAACGCCCGCATCCAAGACCCAATTATTGCGGATCACGAAGTTGTTGCCGGCCTGCCCCATAACACCGTTACCCTTGTAGTTGACGATTTTGAAATTTTCGATCAAAATGCCGTTACCAGAGTAAAGAAAAGCATCATTCAGCTCCTTTTCCCCATCCAGAGTGGGCCATTTCCCCTCCTGGATCACGCCTTGCAGGCTGATGCTTTCCTTGTCAATGTAGACCGTTTCCTTGTACGTACCGGGGTAGACGCGGATCAGATCGCCGGAGCTGGCCTGTGCCACCGCAGCCTGGATAAGCTCGCCGTCCCTCACTTCGATTACCGTCCCGGACACAGGGGTTATCACCTGGTCACCAGATGCTCCGGCCGTGTCCGGCGCCGGAGGACTGCGAAAGAACGTTGGTGGAGGCGGGGGGGTGTTTTGCGTTTTGTACATTATTCTACCTACCCACACGCCCGCTGTGAATAATACCAGAACTGCGATCAGACCAAGCCATCTTTTTGGTTTCTTCATCATTTATTTGCCCATCTTTCGTGCGTTTGGATTGTGTACAGGTTCTGCTCCAGAGGCCAGTTTTTCCGGCACACGCGGTTTAAAAGTTTCGTCTGTCAGTGTCTTCAGGAAATCCACTAGCCGGTCCAGTTCATATTCGCTCAGGTTCGGCTCCGAGATGTGCCAATGGATCCTCAGATCCTCATCCTTGGGTACCGCATGCCCCCGGCCTTTGTTGTAGAATTCCACCGTCTCGCGTAGGGTAGCGAAACGGCCCGAGTGCATGTAGGGCGCTGTCTTTGCAATATTCCGTAGACTGGGGATCTTGAACCCGGCCCGCATGGTGGCGTCACCAAATATTTTCTCCGCACCTGGATCCAGAGGCCTGCCATCCGGCTCCGGCGTTCCTAGGACCGCGATCTGCTGGTTTGTAAAAAGTGGTGGCGTGTGGCACTCGGCGCAACGGGCAACAAAGGAGCGGAAAACATTCAGTCCTTCTATTTCCTGCTTCGTCAGCGCTTCGTGGTATCCGTGCGCGTAGTGGTCATAGCGGCTGTTCAGAGAGATGAGTGAACACTCAAAAGCCGCCAGGGCCGTATAAATTTCTTTCAGGCTGATCTTTTCGCCGGTTCTGTCCGGAAAAGCCTGGGCGAAGAGCCGTTGGTATGCGGGCAGGCTGTTCAGTGTGTTCAGGAGTTGATGGGGCGTGGTACCCATTTCATTGGGGGCGTAGAGCGGGCCCTCCATCTGTTCTTCCAGGGTATTGGCCCGCGCGTCCCAATAGAAAGATTTCATAAAGGAGACGTTCCACAAGCTGGGCGCATTGCGTGAACCCTCCCTTCCGTCAATGCCTACACTGCGAGTCAGTCTGTCACTAAAGCCAAATTCCGGATTGTGACAACTGGCACACGATAGCGATCCATCCCGGGAAAGGATCGGATCGAAAAACAGGTAGCGTCCCAGATCAATCTGTTGCGGAGAAAAGCCGTCACGTACCTTGGGCAGGCCTGTCTTCAGACCGCCCACACCGCTATTCTGTAAGGACTGATACTGTTGATACAGCGATCGCGACACGCACCGATTGTCATCGGTCAGCTCGAAGCCAGGTGGACAGTTTTTTGCCAGTTCAATAGGTTTGGACACTGGTCTCTGGGTCAGGACGATGATTGGTAACAGCAGCAGCGAAAGAGTTCCGGGAAGGAATTGAAGAAAACGCATGTCACTTATTCTCATTTTCAGCCTGATCCTGCAGAGAATGGATGAAAACTGCCACGTCCGCTGCGATGTTTTTGCCCTGCAGGTTGCGGGCAATAAAAGCCATCTGTGCACCGAACTTGTCGTCCGCATGGGTGCCACGAATTCCCTCCTTGAAATTGAGGTACTGGCGTTTCAGGTACAAGTCATTGATGCCCACCAACCTCGGTGCGTTTAGATTCTTGTTGCCCATTGCATTTGGCCCATGACAAGATCCGCAAATCATCTGATAGTGCTCATGCCCTTTCTCAGCATCGCCTTTGATCATCCCGCGGGTTTTCGTTGGTGGCAATGACTTAATGTAAGCCACCACGTCTTCTCTGGCCTGCTGGCCTTTGAGGGTCTTTGCATTCGGTGACATCCGCTTGCCGAAAAAGTCATCCGGATCTTCACTGCGCACTCCAGCAGCAATGTTCGCCAGCTGCCGCTCCAGATACCAGGCATCCTGATTGACCAGAGCTGGCGCCCCCAGTGCTACCTTTCCTTGAGCATTTTCACCATGACACAAGATGCACTGACTAAACAGCGCTTTACCCCGCTTGGCGTTGCCCTCAGCCAGGGCACCATTTGCTATCAGTATGGATAAAGCGAGAAGAGACAAATGTTTCATCGCACACACGCTTTGTTGTATCTGGAATATGAAAATGGACTTTTGATAAGACAAATTAGGTCGGTTTTGAAAATAATAATGGGGCTTTTTTGTTTCTAGACCTCTTGATTGACTTTACCGCTATCTCTCCTTAGTTTGGGTCCGGATAGGTGATCTCCCTGTTATGCTTCCATATAATGTTAATCAATTTTAAACAAGAATAATTTTTTTCAAGCCAACCGTTAGGAGTTGAATATGAAGAAACTATCTATCTGTTTTCTGACACTTTTTTCTGCCCTCTGGTCTCAACATTATCAGGTTGATTTTTCCCCGGAGGAATTCAAAGCGCGTTGGGAAGGTGTCTTTGAACAAATCGGTGATAAAGCTGTAGCTGTGGTCCAGGGATTCCCTTTATCCAATGGATTTATTATGCCAAGACAAACCAACGCATTTTACTATTTAAGCGGTATTGAAACGCCCCATGCTTACATATTGCTGGATGGCCGCAATAAAAAAGTGACCTTGTACATGCCTCCACGAAATGAAAGATTGGAAAGGAGTGAGGGAAGAATCTTAAATGCAGATGATGAGAAATTGATCAAAAAGCTGGTGGGTGTAGATGCGGTCTATTCTACTGATCTTATGCGTCAGGATTTCCCTCCAGATTTAGATAGAGGAACAGTTATATATACCATGTTTACCCCAGCGGAGGGGCAAGGACAAAGTCGGTATGAACTGGAAGTTGCTAATGCATCCATTGCGGCAGATCCCTGGGATAGCCGCATTAGCCGGGAAGGTCGCCTGGTACAATTATTGCGAACACGCAACCGTCGGAATGAAGTAAAAGACTTGACGCCGATTATTGACAGACTGCGAAGTGTAAAAAGTCTCAATGAAATTGCCTTAATACGGAGAGCGTCTCAATTGGCAGGATTGGGGATGATCGAGGCGATTAAAAGTACCGAACCTGGTGCATGGGAATACCAGTTGGATGGAGTTGCGCGATATGTCTATTTAATCAACGGTGCCCGGTTGGAAGCGTACCGATCCATCACTGCTTCTGGAACGAAAAATATCAGTAATGGGCATTATTATCGGAACGATAGCCAGTTGAAAAGTGGAGATATGGTACTGATGGATTATGCCCCGGACTTTAGGTACTATGTGAGTGATATTGGCCGTATGTGGCCGGTGAATGGCACTTACGAACCGTGGCAGAGAGAGTTGCTTCAGATCATTCTTGAGTATCGCAATGTCGTATTGGAAATCATTCGGCCTGGAATTTCCACCGAACAGGTTTTGGAAGAAGCTCGGCAAAGAATGAAGCCGATCATGAAACGGTACAAGTTTTCAAAGAAAATTTACAAGAAAGCCGCTGAAAAAATGGTTCAAACAGGTGGTGGTGTTTTATCTCACCCAGTTGGTTTGGCCGTCCATGATGACGGTTCGTACCGTCATGAACTATTAATAGCAGGCCACGTCTTCTCTGTAGACCCTCAAATGTGGGTGCCGGAAGAAAATTTATATTTGCGCTATGAAGACACTATTGTGGTAACTGTCGATGGCAACGAGAATTTCACCGATTTTTTACCATCAGAACTGGATGAACTGGAAAAGTTGGTTCGGGCAAAGGGGATACTGCAATCTTTCCCGAAAGATTCCATGAAATGGAACTATTAATAGAGTGGAGACAACACTGTTACCTTAGTTTGCTCAACTTAAAATGACGGGAGTCGATATGAAAGAAAGGGGCACATATTGTTAGGTAAATTGTTGGAAAAACCGTTCTATGTATTATTGCTCCTCAGTTTCGTGTCTGCTCAAGATTGGGCAAATTTGAGCAAGTATAGAGAGGACAATGCCAAACTCGCATTAACTTCTTCAAGTGAGAATAGGATAGTTTTTATGGGCAATTCAATTACTGAGGATTGGAAGACGATTCACCCGGAATTCTTCTCAGGTAAACCATATATCAATCGGGGTATCAGCTCACAGACAACTCCGCAAATGTTGTTAAGGTTCAGGGCTGATGTTATCAATCTGAACCCGGAACTGGTAATTATTTTGGCTGGGACCAATGATATTGCAGGAAATACAGGTCCCTCAAGTATTGAAATGATAGCACACAATATTATTTCCATGGCTGAACTCGCAATAATTAATGACATACAAATTATTCTTTGTTCTGTTCTACCAGTTTATGATTACACTTGGAAGCCAGGGCTTAATCCTGTTGAAAAGATTAGCACTTTAAATGAGATCATGAGGGATTATGCTCAAAACAACGGGATCACGTATCTTGACTATTATGCATCAATGGTAGATGATAAAAAAGGGTTAACAGAGGATTACACTTATGATGGAGTTCATCCAAACAATAATGGATACACAATAATGGAATCTCTCCTCGAGATGGCTATAGCTGCAACACTTGAAAAATAATACAGTTTTTTTAAATGATATACCCTACTTTTATGCTTCACCAATGAAGAAAGTAGTTTCAATAGTAACCGTGGGTCTAATGTTCTTATCCTGCGACCTTACGAATCAGGAGGATGAAGAATCGGACGGTTCAATTCTCGGCTCTTGGGAACAAATTGAAAAAAGAGCAACTATCTCAGCTGGCTGGCTGCCGCTGGGTAATTCATTCTACATGGTTACCTTTGAATCGAATGGGACGCACACTATTCAGCAGGGGAACTTCGCCAATAGCCGCAACTGCACCGGCACGTGGCTTACCAGCGGAAACGCCCTGACCCTGACCAACAATTGCGGACAATACGGGGAAAGTAAAGAGAATCTCCATTACAGTCTTTCTGACACTATCATGACATGGACATATGATTTTTCGGAAACAGGAAAAAGATTCAAAAAGGCCGACTTGGAGCCGTCCTTTTAATATTTTCTAGTTTGCCTCACTTGCCCGACGGGCCTGAAACATATAAAGGAAAAGTTTGAATGATTACTTACTATATAACAGGGAAATAGTGCTTTTCCCAGTCATTCAGTCTTGGGGTGATGATTCGGTACCATAGCGGAGGTATCAGACAAAATATCAGGGTGGTCAGGTAGCCATAGGGCATTTGTGGAGCATCCTCATAAGGATCCAATTTCCAGAATTTTACACTTGGTTTTTCATGGTGAGCTGAATGCCTGGTTAGAGAAAACAATACCATTCCGCTCATCCTCTTATTAGTATTCCAGGAATGTTCAGGTCCAATTCGTTGATCTGGTTTCCGGGCAAGGCCGTAATGTTCCATGTAATTCACAATCTCAAGGATAAATTTTGCAAAAACTGCCTGTCCCAGAAACAGTACTAGACCGAATACACCACTCGCAATAAAAAATATAACACACCAAAATGCCGACATGAAATATCCGGTTATCATCCTGTTCCTCAAGGAAATGGGACTGTATTCCTTTTTTCGAAGTCTTCTTAGCTCATGTTTCCATGCACTGATATGCCCGAGCACTGTTGATCTTATGGAAAAAGCGTATACATTTTCTCCTTTTCTGGCTGTTGCTGGATCTTCATCGGTACCAACGATTACGTGGTGACCGTATACATGTTCGATTGAAAAGTCCGGGTTACAGCTTGCTGACAGAAGCCATCTTCCTTCAAGCATTGCAATTTTGTCTTTTATTCGATGGGTAAGTTCATGACCAACGTTGGTGCCATATCCGGCAACTATAAATCCCACGCCGAGTAGAGCACCTAAATAATCAGACCATATGTTGGCATTCCTTGCTGCCAGAAAATCGTAGGAAAACCAACCTGTTAACAATTGTCCTATCCCTAATAAATCTTGGATTCCACTTCCTGATGCCCAGGCAAAACTGAGCAGCAGGAGTAGGATGAGAGGTAAGGCCAAATGCAATGGAAGCTCTATCAGCCAGGGATAGTTGTATTCCGGTTGAGAGGCATCTTCACCCAGAACTGCGTCCCCGATAATCACCACAAAAAATAATACTGCAAGGCCAAGCCACATCCAGTGACCGCCAAGCAGAACTCCAATCATCACTGTTGGTGCTAATATGGGTGTAATAAAGTATTTTAAGTATTTCATTTCAGCTTCCTTTGATTACAAGTAACAACAAAAGTGTTAATGAGTCTTTCACAATGAAATGTAAGGATTATTAGGGAAAAATTTGGTGTGTAATGAAAAATCCGCCCATGGTTTATTTTCTGTTATCTCGATAAAGGTTTGCCAAAAAAAGAAAAATTGTCCGAGTTAAGGGAAGAGCTATTTTTTGCGAAGATTCGAAGAGAGTTTCGCGCTAATTTATTACAATTATTCAGAAAGGAAATTCACAATGAAACCGACAGAACAGCTTGTTGAAGAACACGAGTCCATAACAGTTATGCTTGACATCACTGCCAAGGTTTGTGACAATCTTGAATCTGGCCAGGAAGTCCCTTCAGATCATCTTGAACAGATTGTAGAATTTATTAGAGAATTTGCAGACAGATGCCATCACAGAAAGGAGGAGGATCTCCTTTTCTCCACCATGGAAGAAGTGGGCTTTTCCTTGGAAGAAGGCCCTATTGCTGTGATGCTGTCGGAACATACTGTAGGACGGGATTATGTAAAGAAAATGGCAGAAGCCGCCACATCGTACCGGGAAGGCGATCGCAAGGTAATCCCGACCTTCGTGGACAATGCCCGAGGATTTGTCTATCTGCTGAGAGATCATATCTATAAGGAAAATAACATCCTCTACCCCATGGCGGACAGTCGTCTTACTGATGAAGATCAGTCCAAACTAGAACGTGAGTTTCAAAGGGTAAATGAGGAATCTATTGGTTTGGAGAAGATCGAATACCTGCTAGGACTCAAGGATGAGCTGAAGTCAGTATACCTCCCATAGCGTTTCATCTGCTATAAAATCGATTAAACAATTATGATTAATTACATTCATTAAAAAAAGGGGAAATCTCATGAAACGAAGCATTTTGATTGTTGTGTTTTTTTCTGTCGCCACGTTTTCTTTTGCCCAAACAAAAAAAGTTACCTTTACCGCCAAGGAAGGTACATGGATGAGTGTGGATGTATCTCCTGACGGAAAAACAGTTGCCTTTGATTTATTGGGGCATATCTACCTCATGTCGGCCCAGGGCGGAGAGGCCAAGCCAATCACCGAGGGTACTTCATGGAATATGTTTCCCCGTTTCAGTCCCGATGGAAAAAAGATTTTATTGACCTCAGACCGCGGCGGTAGTGATGATTTGTGGGTGCATAATTTGGCCAGTGGAGAAATGAAAAATATATCCGATATGGAACTCCCAGTGCATCAGGGGACTTGGTCACAAGACGGCCGACATGTTTTTGGAACAGCATTGAATTTGAAGGTTCGTCATCCAGTATACATGTTTAACATGTACAGCAATAAACAGGAGATCATTCCGCCGGGGACCCGGGCACCGGTCATACATTTTGAAATGCATCCTTCCAATGGCCTCATCTATTTTGAACACGGAGATGGTGGCCTTTACAGCAGCGGCGACCGTATAAAAACGTACAACACTCATACGGGTGTGGTAGAAGTTTATATAGACAGACCGGGTGGTGCTGCGAATCCGTCTGTATCTCCAGACGGTAAAAAACTGGCCTATATACACCGTGATGACCGGCAGACCGTTTTGGTGGTTCATGACTTAAAGACACGGGAAGAGAAAGTAGTCAGCCGAAGACTGGATTTTGATCGTCAGGACAGCGGTAGCTTCTATGGATCATATCCAAACATGAGTTGGCATCCCGGTGGCAGTGAAATTTTCCTTTCATATGATGGAGGGATTCACGCCGTTGATATTCAGTCAGGCAAAGCCCGTAAGATTGAATTTGAAGTGCCGGTGGATCGTGACATAAAGAAGACGATCCGATTCAAAATGGATGTACCACAGGCTGAGGCGGTAACTCGGTCACATCGCTGGTCTCAATCAACACCTTCAGGGATTTTATTTGAGGTGCTGGGAGACCTTTACATCAAAAAAGGTTCGAAGATTACAAACCTTACTAAATCCAAAGATCATGAGACCAATCCGGTCTATGATTCCAAATCAAAACTGATCTATTACGCCTCCTGGAACGACAAGGGAATGGGGGCGGTTTATCAGATGAACTTGAATGGGAAGAAACGTAAAAAATTGACCTCGGTAAAAAGTCAGTACGGTTCTATTGCTGTATCAAATGAAGGCAATATTGCCTTTATCCGTGGAGGAGGTTCTTTGATAAACGGCAATCATCTGGAGAATCAGACTGACTATGAGCTTGTATTGATGGAAAGCGCCGCAAAAGAGACCGTTTTGACTGAAATAGAGTGGAGCGGAAACCGCTATGCCAAGCGTCCTCCTACAGTTTTCTTTGGGCAGGACGGACGTATCTACTTCTCGGAATATGTGGAGGATGTTTTAACAATCAAATCCATCACCATGGGCGGTTTGGATGAAAAGGAGATTTTCAAGTTTACCAACGCCACCCGGGCGGTTATATCGCCGGATATGCAATGGATTGCCTTCCGAGAATACCACCGCAGTTTTGTCACCCCTTTCGATCATGTTGGTAAAACAGTGACTGTCAGTGCCGCTGATGAAGAAGGATATACTCAGAGGGTGGATAGAAATGAAGACGGGGATTTCATGTCATGGTCAACTGATAGCCAAACGCTGTATTGGACTCGCGGTAAGTACCACGTTGAAAAGAAACTGAA
>Ga0208896_1000947_pt1 | contig 14949 bp, 12 predicted proteins | sample ETNtaG_27_FD_185778 | JGI IMG/M metagenome (GOLD analysis project Ga0208896, IMG submission 185778) | Marine microbial and viral communities from oxygen minimum zone, Eastern Pacific Ocean - ETNP201406SV63 (SPAdes) (version 2) | ecosystem: Environmental > Aquatic > Marine > Oceanic ... | reverse complement strand
GATGTAATACCTGGAAGATATAATACTAAATTTTCATCCTGGGGTCCTCCTGCAAAACTTGCTGAATACTGATAATCATAAAGTTGTCCATGACCATCATCTCTTATATCTAAAGTTGTTGCACCACTATCGTCAAGTAATTTTAATGAATAAGGTTTAATTTCTTCACCAAAAAATTTCTGTGGAACTGTTATAACATTTACTTTATCACCAAGTGTACGTGGATGTATAGTTCCCCATTCAGAATCTTCTCTACCATGTGGCCATTTTCTACTCCAATTTCCACTAGTATATAAAGGATATCTTGTATTGTTTGATTTTGGATTTGGAATTTGGTCATACTGATAGTATGAATTTCTTATTTGATAATATAAAGGAAGTTTAAAAAATGTTCCATTACTATACCAAGTATGCCAAGGATGACCTTGACTCTTGGATACTTCATTATAAACTCCAAAACTTTGAGATGCGGCTGAACCTGTTAAGAAATTATGAAAGCTTCCACTTATACCTTCAAGACCAAAAACTCCACTTCCACTATCAGCATTTGTAAAAGTAAATTGTTTATAAGTTTTAAACTCTGTTATTGACCTATCATCAGGAGATATATCCTTAAACATTAAAATCTCCCTTAATAATCAAGTCTTACTTTGATAAGGGCTTCAGTATTTTGATCTTTTTTAAATGGTTGACTTAATTTAGCCACTGCCAGTAACTCATTATGAATATTATAAAGTCCAACAGTTGTAATATAAGTGGTAGGATCCGTAATAAAAGAATTATGAACTAATTGTGCATTTGAACCTGTAGAAAATGATGGATTCTGACTATGATTAAATTCATTATTAGGTACTCTACAAAAATAAAATGAACTTCGTTTTTGTTCTTCTCTTCGTGCCGTAAAAAAAGAACCTGCTGTTACTGAATTATATAACTTCCTATGATTATAATCATTAGAAGCGGCACTTGTCCCAACGGGTTCTATAACACTACCTGATATTTTTGTACTAGTGGGGCCGCCGGTTAATGAATTGGGATTTAAAATAAACATACCCATTTCTGGATAAAATAAACCATACGATCCTGAATTAGTTGCTACTGCAGATGCAGATGCTTCAGCGTGTATTCCGTCTGCAATTGAACCAGAAACTATATTAAATTCTCGTTTAGATGCACCAATGGTTGGATTTCCTGATGCTCCACTGTCGTCTATTAATTTAACAGTATTACTTCCACTTGTCAAATGTAATTCCCAATTACCTGGATCCACTTTCTCTCTATACCGAGCTCTGTTTATAGTTATTACAAAAACATCATTACTATAAAAATTTTCTCCCGAATCACCATGAAAATTAAATTGAGTAGTTTGGGCGGGCAGTAAAACCTGTCTTAATTGAGAATATATTCCTTTAGTTGGATTAGTTTCACCTGAAACACTTCCACCTTCTGAACCAGAACCAAGTCGATGACCATAAGATACGGCAAACTCTACTTCTGTAGTTTGATCATTTGTCCCATGAACATCATAATAATATTTTCCAGTATTGGAAGATTGTACTGATCCAGTATAAAATGTAGCCAAAGTTCCTTCACTATTCGACCACAAAGGCTCTGATATAGTAGATAATTGATTATCTACAACATCACCATCTGGATTAAAATCTTTAAAAGACATCTAATCTCTCCTTTGTTTAAAAATCTAATCGAACTTTAATTACCGCTTCTCTATCTCTTGACTTCAATAATGGTTGACTTAATTTAGCTACAGCCAATAATTCATTACTTTGATTATAAAGTCCAACCGTAGTAATATACGCTTTTGGATCTTGAATAAAAGTAGAATTTCTTATTTCTGCATTAGACCCTGAATAATATGTTGGATTTTGACTCCAATTATATTCATCAGATCTAACTCTACAAAAGTAATGAGAAGATTTAATCTGTTCTTCTCTACGGGCTTGGAAATACGCTCCTGTTTTCACTGCTGCGTACAATTGACCTGCATTATTTTTTAATGAATTTGCTGTACGGTCTACTGTAATTGCAAGAGATGATTGATTGAGTGCATATGCATTTAAAACTATAACACCAAGTTCTGGATAAAAATATCCAAATGTACCGTTGATTGCTGCTTGTGCTACGGCCGGAGTTTTAATTGTTGACACCCCATTTTCAATCGAACCAGAAACTATATTAAAAACTCTTTTAGAAGCATTAACTGACGAATCTGCAGTTGCCCCACTATCATCAATGAGTTTAATTGTATTAGCCCCCTTTGTTAATCGTAATTCCCAGTTTCCCGGATCCAACTTTTCTCTATATCGTGCTCTGTTTACGTTTATAGCGAAAATATCCCACGCACTATAATCGTCACCCGTACCATCAGCGTTAAAATTAAATTTAGTTTCACTTGTTGAATTCTGTAAACAAATGTTTCTAAACTGACGATATATAGCTTTAGATGGATTATTTCCCGCAGAAGTAGATAAAGAACCACTCCCCGCAAAATGTCCATATGCTACTGCGAATTGAATCTGTCTTGTAGCATCTGCCGTTGCTTTATCATATACATCGTAGTAATAATCTCCACTACTTGCACTTTGCACAGAACTTGAATAGAAGGCTGTTAAGGTTGCTGATCCTCCCGACCATACTGGGGAAGATATAGTACTTAATATATTGGTCCTAACATCTGCTTCAGTATCTAATTCTGTAAAATAATCTGTGTCTGCCATTGTTTATCTCCTTATTACATATAAATATATATTAAATATATTCTTATTAAATTTTCTTATCTGATTTAAACCCCAAATCATACTCCAATAAAATTTCCTTATCTTTTTTTATATCTTTAATTGATTTAAATATTAAAATATCATTATTTAAATCCCATTCCATACTTGCATTTTCTTTTTTGTCTGGACTAGAATTATACATACTCCCAAATCCTAACGATATAACATTTTTATTAGAATTCTTATCTATCAATAATTCATAATAATATCTATCTACTTCTCCACCCCACCCAACTTCAAGATAATAACATTCTTCTAATAATTCACCCTTCGTTATATCATCTTTAGCAAAAATTCCATATCCATGTAATAGAGATTTTCTAATTTCAATCTTATCACTATGAAACAATTTTTCCTTGTTGGCCCGAGTGGATGTACCTACCGTAAAACTAGCTTGTAGTGTCATATAAACACTCTCTTCTCCATTCTTTCATTAGGGAAGGAGATTTCTTTTCCACCCCGGTCCCATTCCCATTGGTGATGGTGACATTCCCATTGGTGATGGTGACATTCCCATCGGTGCTTTATTATGAACTAAATATCCTTCAGCGAAATAATTGTGAGTTCCATCAACTTCAAAATTATATACCGTTACTGGTTCATCATTTAATTCAATTCTCTCAATCGTATGTTCTAATCCATCTACATGAAGTATTTTATCACCGATTGACAAATCACCAGCCTCTACCCAATTACCATCAGAATAGAATGGATGAACTGAAGTAGTTTTAATAATTCCATTTATAATCATATAATATCTATCATGATGAACAAATGTTTCTGTTACTTTAGAACTTACAGTTGAACTTGTACCCACATCAAATGATTTTACAGTATCACCAACTTCAATATCTTCAATATATTTTATACCATTTGGTAATTGAACAAGAGTTCCTGCTACGAAACAACCATAACTTGGAGTCATTCCCATTGGTGTCATTGTCATTGGTGTCATTGTCATTGGTGTCATTGTCATTGGTGTGGGTTCATAAACTATCACTGTTTGAGATGCCTGACTTTCTCCATTAGTGTTTTGAACCAACAACGTAGCTTCATATTCTCCAGGATCATCATAAGTATAAGATGGACTTGATTGAGTGGATGTTCCACCATCTCCAAAAGCCCATAGATACGACAACCCATCTCCTGTGGATGTATCAGTAAAACTAACTGTTAATGGTGCTATTCCTGTTGTTATTGGCATTATATATCTCCTTTTCTAAAAAAGTTCTTGATCTGTACCTTCATCTATAACCAATGCATTAAAATTGGCTGAAGGTGGTGTATCGGGATCTGGATCTCCTGCATCTGTTACTGTCATCATAAAATTTGATATAGGTGGTAACCATGGTTGATACATATCTGCTAAATTATCAAGTCCCAAAACAAATTCATAATCTTCCGTATATTCAGTTAATCCTGTTGCTGGATTAACCCAACTAAAATTATCTGTAATTGGTGCTATTTGTGATACATCTCCAAATCCATCCAATATAATTAAACTATCTAATCCAGATAATACAGGTGGTGAGGCTGGCATTGGAGGCGGATCAACCAAAAATGAATTCATAATTTCTTGCTGATTAATAAATCCCTCTAACAATGGCATATTATCAATCATTCTTCCTTCTAAATTATTTTGTTGGGTTTCATCCCATAAACCATAATCTATTTCATCATCACCAAGTGCAAATTTTGTAATTATATAATCACCACTCACACCAGAAATAGCATTAGCTAAAATTTCTCTTCCTCTTTTTGTAAAGGTGGCTGTTACAGTTTGTGTTGTTTTATTTAAATATCCCATTATATTAATCCAATAGTAAAACTTGCTACTGGTGCATCTGGTGGTGGATCTACTGGTACTACATACATACTAAATCCAGCAATTGGTCCCGGTGGGACATATACTTCCCATGGTGGATAAAAATCTGGTCCCCGTCCTGGTTTAACTATAACAGGAATTGCAATGGTTGCCCCACTTTTTAATCCTGTAACTCTTAAAAAAGTTTCTTTTTGAGTTTGGATATTTTTCGCCTTTAAACTGACAGCGGGACCTTCTGTTTTTTTTGGATGTCCAACTCCGTCCATTCCTGCTTGTGATGATGGTAACATATTATATCCTAATTATCCGTGAGTGGAAATTCACTTTTAAACAAAAAAGTTACCATACCTTCACCAGTATTAATATTTGGTTCCAGTACAGGTTGGTTATCAATTACTTGACCATGTGGTTTTACAAAATTCGAACCACTCGGTGTTTCATCCCATAAAGAATAATCAATTTCATTATCTCCCAAAGCCCATTTAGTAATTACGTGTTCATTATTTTGATTTTGACCAGTTACTGCAGTTCGCAAATAATCTATACCTTTTTTAGTTAAAATTGCGTCTATAGCTAATGTAGTTTTATTTATAAATCCCATTTACCTGTCCTCTATTAAGGTGTATTATTCACATAATTAACCGCTACTGGAAGTACATAAACTGCTCCTGACATTTGACCAGTTATAATAATTGAAGTTTCTCTATTAAATGTCAATATTTGTGTCCTAATTGTTGCTACTCTCGAAATAACTTTTTTACTTAATCTCCCAGTTTCTTCATTATAAATTGCACCTACAGTAAAATTTACATTTTCTCCTTGATCAGTTCCTATATCAACTACATTTTTATTTAATACCAAAAAACTATAATTTTCAGATGAAAATGCACCATCTGCCCCAACAGTTGTTGGATTTATAACATGGTCATTGAATGTCCACGGTGGACTATTCTCTCCATTATATTCCGTTTTTAATGCATTTTCTCCTGTCAATGTAGGTGGTGTTACATTACTAATATATGGTAATGACTTCGTCCCTACTGGCATAGTAAATAATTTATACTTCATTACTACTTCGGGATCTACACATGGTTCTAACATTGGAGTACCTTCCAATACAGCCCCATAATGACCGCTCCCTCTTGGATGTGCAGAATTCCATAAAGTATAATCTATCTCATCATCAGCTAATGCAAATTTTGTAATATTAAATTTACTATCACTCTTTGAAAGATACTGTTTACCTTTCTTGGTTAATACTGCATTTAATATGTATGAAGTATTATTTATAAATCCCATTTTTAGTCTTTAATATAATGAATAGTTACAGGAAATTGCATTACCGCTCCGGAAATTTCTCCAGTTATTATAATTGATGTTTTAGCTGGATTAGTTAGATGAGTATCAGAAATTTGTTTTGGGTAAAGAAAAAGTTCTTGACCTGTACCAGGAAACCCAAAGGTATTTCCCTGAACAAAATCTACATTCCTAATTGTTTGTGATATGTGTTGTACATTATCTACAAACGGAACCCATCTAGCTAATTGTACATCTGTTCCATACTCGGTATCTATAAAAGTGTCATTACTCGCATAGGCGGGTGCTAAACATGCTACACTAGCATCCAACAAAGTAACAGTAAAAGTTTCAAATGAATAATAATCGTAATCTACTTTTCCACCCATGTCACTTTTATTATCTTTATGTGATATACCAAATGATCTACCTCCACCGGGCTGTGATCCACCACCTAAATATCCTTGGGCCCCTTCTACACTAATATTATTTTGATCTCCACTGTACCAAACTAATCCACCAAGGCTTGTATCTAATGACGTTTCAGTTGATCTAGCCAGTTTTCCAGCGTCAGCTGAATCAACTAACAAAGCCATTGCCCGACAACCTTCTGTATGTCGAGTAACCACTTTATATTTCATAATTTCAGATGGATCGTTGAACGGCTCAAGTGCAGGTAAATTGTCTATTGCAGCACCATAATAATCTGTTCCTAACGTATGAGTAGTATCCCATAAACCATAGTCTATTTCATCATCACCCAATGCAAATTTAGTTACTGTAAAATCTGCTCCAGATGATAAAAGTTCTCTACCCTTTTTCGTTAGAATTGCATCTAGTACTCTCGTTGTGTTATTTAAATATCCCATTTTTTACTCCCATATAATGTTTTGGAACTTTACAAGATTCGAATGTAATAAAACTTATTATTCTTCTCTTATAAATATAATCCTTTTTAGTTTTTATCATTTATTATTAATTATCTACGAATTTTACACATCTAACATGGCGTTAGGATTATCCGTTGTAGTTAATGTTGTAGGTGACGTAGGTGTTACTACTACTGCTGGAGTATTATCATCTGTAGTATTATCAGTTTGAATACATCCAGTATAAAAAAGTCTCTCAGTTCCAGTTGATTCATCCCATCTATTATCTAAATCAGTCACTACAAGACTGGATGAATAAGGTTTATGTAATGATGCACTCAATGATGAAGAATAGTGATATTCTTCTTCTTTATTAAACTCAGATAACACGTTATTTTCATATCGTGGCATCACTACTTCTTCATAAATTAATTTCTGACTTCCTGCCTGTATAGTTGCGTTATAATAATCACTTCCATACCAACCACTATAATCTCTATCTCCGATATTATATAATGCAGGTCTTTCTAAAAATTCTTTTCCTACAAATGATCCCGAACCGGCCGCTAATTCTGAAAAAGTATACTTCGGTTGAATCGAACTAAACTCCCCACTAAATATAACTCCAGATCCTGTTAGTTTTGTATTATTATTAACTCTAAATGGATCATATAAATTAATACTTGAAGGTAAATCTTCATATACGGCGGATGCAGAAATATATGAACCACTTTCATTTGTATGAAAATTAACTCTAAATGGATCACTATAGTTTAAAATTCCTAAATAATCTGTATATTTAGCACTCGCTGAAACGTATGAACCAGTTTCTTGAGTATATGGATCTATAAAAAATTCATTACTATAATTTAATCTAGCGTCATAATTTGGATAAGTAGAACTTTCAGAAATATAGGCCATTGTATCTATAATTGTAGTATGATGTTGTGGTTCAAATGTAGGTTTCTTACCAACTATAACTTTATCTCGTTCAAGAATAGTTGGTTCTATTATTATTCCAACATTTGCATTTGCACGGGCTGGAATTAAAGTTTTAACTTGTTTAAATAATGAATTATCATAATATCTAAGAAGTCTTAAATAATCCCAAAAATTATTTGGACCACTATATTTCTGCCAATATAAATTTCTAGCTGTAACTAATCCTTCATATCGTTCCTTATATTGATCTCTCGGATCACCAATGTATTGGTCAAAATCAAGATTGGGCATTGAAGTTATAATATCTTCATCTATTACTGCGGACGGTGAAAAGTAAAGACCAAGTTTATTAGAATCTATAGGTGCATTATCATAAGCTGGAACTGTTATACTTTCTCCAAATTGTAATATAGGATTAGCTAATAAAGCTCTATCTTTTAATACATCATCTTCTATTCTAATTTTATTAGCTGACGATCTACGAGAAGGTCCCAAATTAGGAACTTTCATTTTATTCTGATCCATAACAGATGTAAAATGACTTCCTAATCCACTTGTATATCCTGATGGAACTGCTGATGAAGTAAATGATTGATCTGCACTTACATCCCTAAACCATTGATTTGCACCCACACTTAAATCTTTATTATCATCAAACGAATATCGAGTAACTAAATCTGTATAAGATGCAGATGGATGATTTCCATCAAATGCTATTGGAGCTGCCACATGATTATCAAATGCAGTTTCACTTAACGCTGTAGTCCAATTTCTATATTCCATCATAGAACCACTTAATGATTCTCCAAAGGTTGCATGTTGTGGACCACCTAATGTAATTGTATCTGAACTTCCTGTATAAGAAGCATTATAAGATTCTGATATTGCTCCTAATGAACCACTTATTGTCAAAGTATTTTGAGATTCATATACAATTTTACTTCTACCCGCATCATATCTTTTAGTATATAAAGTATAATCAACATCTAAATTAGATGCGTCACTTGATACAAAACTTTTTAATGAACCACTCATGGTTCTTGTCAACATTACAGACCAAAAATCTCCATCATAAACTGGGAAGTCCGATGAAGAAACTTCTTGATACCCATTAGTTCCATTTAACATAAAAGATACATAACCCCTATCATCCACCGAACCATTATCTTTTAATCTAATTGCCCAATCATCACCTCGTTTTACTAATACCTGGTTTGAACCTGTAACTGCTTTGAATCTAAATTCTACTGTATCTGGAACTCTATTGGTAGCCCCGTCCCCCAATGTAACTGGTTCCCAAGTGTCATTTTGAACATAAGTATTATTACTTGCTCCAAAAAAGTTTAATGCTTTCGTAAATTTTCTTGTTAACATATAATCTGGAGATGTGTCTGTTCCTTTTGGACCCCCATATTCCATAATTCGTAAAATAGATGATGGTATTCCATAACAATTTACTAAACCTTTAATAGCTCTGGATGTTCCTTTTGTCTTTAAAAAATATGGCATGTTATTTATAACACGACTCCATATTTCTCTTGATATATCTCGTTCAGCAGTTCCAGAATATTCCCAAGGAACTTCTGAACCAGTCTGTTCCATTCCATGAGCATATCTCATCATTGATAATAAATCTTTTCCATCCATTAGTTCCCAACCAAGAGATTGAGCTACTGGTTTTAATAAATCTTTTGCTATTCCTTCTGATAACTTATCTCGTCTATCATGTACGTCTGTCATTGCTTTAATAAATGTCCAAATATCATCAAAATAATGACCAATCATATCTATAAAATTAAGAAATACATCATTATCACTATCATCTTGGATAAACATTGGAAGATGACCTCTTATTCTATTCTTATTTGTTTTATCATATTCTGATGCAGAAACTAATTGATTGGCATACCAAGTCGTAGCTGCTGATTGTGAAGTTCTTGCAAGAATATATGGATATGTATATGTTCCCGATCCCCCCTGTTTTGGCCAAGAATTATCATCAAACGTTCCAATAGATTCACTCGAATATGATGAACTATCATAAAACATATATTTTTCAAATTTATCAAATGAATTAATCTGTTCACGTCGTTTTGATTCCCACCATTGAATTTGTGCCAAAGAACCACTCACCAATTTATATGGTGGATTGAATTCAGAAGATCCAGATACAAGAAGATAAGCACCTGTTACAGGGTCCCCTATTAATCCTAATAAACTAGCAGATCCACTTGTACCAGATAGGGAAGCACTTCTATCTGTATATTGTTCTATTAAATCTAATTTATATTTAAAGTTTTTAACTCGTTTTTCTACCGAACCAAAATGAACAAAATTAGAAAATTGTGAATGATCCACATTAATATCAGCACTTAAACTTCCACTTAAAAGTGCATTTTCTAATTTTTCCTTTATACTAGAATCTGTTGATGTTAATTGATCATAAGTTTTAAAGTTAGTTTGGCCAGATCCTATTGGACTATTAACATCAAATGATTCTGGTGGAATTAAAACAATATCACTTATCCATTCTTCTACAAATGGTATAAGTGTACAAGTTTCTTCAATAGGTGGAATCATTTCTTTAACAATAGTAACAAAATCTTTTTCTTGAACTGTATCTGGAAGTGGTTCATATAACTTATAAACTACCGAATAAGGAGATTCTGGATAAGTTACATTATCTATTTTAAAATTACTAATTAAATCAAAATTGTTCGGAGACAACCTAACTAATTTACTTAAATCTTCAGTTTCATCCATTGGTGCTTGGATAAACCATTTATCAAATTGAGAACTTTGACCTACCCCTAATGTATTTTCAAAATCATGTCCTGCTACTCCACCAAGTTCTGCATAAGAATTTACGAGAGTAAGTGAAGTACCACTAATACTATCAATTTCACCTCTTAATGAACCATATACAACTTCTTCAGTAGAAGGTGATGAAATATAATCTACATAAAAATTAGGAAATACACTATATGATCTTATATTTGCCGAATTATTAGGATAATGTACATCTGGTGATAAATTATCATATGTATCTTTTAATATAACAGTATTTTTATCTACAAAAGTATCAATTTCTGCTATTAAATCTGTTGTAACCGCCTCTGTACCAACTTCGGATGATTCTGTAGTTAATTCAATTGTAACATTCTCTACCCATAAAATTCCTTCAGGACCATACATACCATATACATAAAGTGCAGTCAGTTTAGTTAAATCCCAATCATCCTCAATTACTCCAGTATAACTAACCTGTTCCCATTCACCTACTTTACTAACTGGTCTATATTGTAAAAATTCATATTCAACTGCAGAACGATTTCCTGTACCTACTGATGCTGGATTAGTTCCTATATGTTCGCCCCAATAATGATCCCCATCGGGATCACTTTTTTTCTTATGATACAACCCAATCATTGCACCTTTATTTGGTGTATCTGATTTCTGCCACCAACTAACTGTAATACTGTTACCTGCCTCTAATCCTTGTGATGCCATAGTATGTGGTAATCTTTGTAAAATTCCCTGCCATCTATGTTCCATTTCTGTACTGGATTCCCCTGTATAAATTCCAGTTTTATATAATCCATTATATTCATGATGATTTGGATATTCAAATTCATTATTCTTATCAATAAACTTCATACTGGCATCACCATACTGACCTTCACCTTGTACCCACTTTGCGTGATGTCCTACCCAACCACTATTATATCCACGTCTGGATGGATTTCCATGGTTTGCATTAAATCCATATGACCATCCTTCAGGATGTACTGCATCAGAATGTAAATTTGGATCCCAATATTTCCAAATGCGATTAACTACAGGATATGGTTGCCATTCCCAAACAATAAGTTGGTTATTTCTTTGTTGTTCTGCCCATATCCAAGTACAATCTCGTAATTCTGGATGTATATATGATTTTTTCCAAAAACTATGATCCCCGTCCTTGGAATAATCATGAATATAATTTACATCTCCAACGTACTCATCCCCGTCCTCGGAAATAATATTCCATAATCCAGGATTTTCAGTAGCATAGGTTGTACTAAGATTTTCATCCAAAGTATAATCAGCGGGAGGATCACCAGTTTTATATGTTGCTACCGTACCCTCCTGAACATAACTAATTTTGGCCAGTAATCCAGCCTTATAACCTATATTATGTGCAGTAAGTCTAAGTTTATCATTTTCTCCAAAATTTGGAATAATATGTTCATTAGGAGATCGCCAATTAGATTTATAATTTGATTGAATTGTAGCAATAACATTATCATTTTCATCAGTATGTACTAATCCATATTGCCAATCTGCGTGTAATTTTATACTTAATTGATTATCCGGTTCGTCTGATTCTGGCATTTCATGATATGGACTTATATTAAACTCTCCTTCGTTACCATTATCTCTAATTTCTGTAGCTGTTGGGTTAGTTAAAGGAATATCATCTATTACAATTCTAGCATTATCTTGACTAAAAACTTCATCTATCACATAAGCATCTTTAATAGTAAGTGTACCACCATTCATAAGTGGAGTAAATCCACTATCTTCTTCTGAAAATTTACCCTCTACTTTATTATCATCAACAAATGTAATTAATCCAGTATTGGGTGTATCTACTTCTGCAGGTCTTTCATTAACCATATATGGACTCGGACTACCATCTATACTTCCTGGTTCTAACTGAATATCTGTGAAATATCTATAACCGGCAGTATTTCCATTATTATATCCAAGTATCCAATATACTGTATCTTCTTCCGCTGTAAAACTTGCGTGTACTCGGTTCCACGTTTTTCCGTTAATTACTTTTTCTTCAGAAACTATACCATGAGTTGGATAATTTAAAATATTTGTTATTACATCTGCCTTTCTTACAAAGAAAATACCTTGATCTGTTAAACTATCCCAATCATCTGTCCACATTACCCAACAACTTAAAATATAAGCCTCACCAACAATAAGATCATTTATTCTCATCCTATATTGATTACCAGCATCACCACCTACCGAAGTCATTCGTAAACAATATTTACTATGACCTGGATTTTCAAATTCAACTATTTCATTTATTGGCCATGAGTCTGGACTTGTTCGTTCTGCAACATCATCTCCATTTTCATCTCCATTTAAATCTGCAAAATGGCCATTAGTAATAAAATTTTTAGAAGATGGGGACGTATCAGTTTCAATAGTAGGTACATATCTTGAAACTACTTCTGGAGTTCCTTCATAATCTATAACAAAAGCGTCTCTTATAATAAGACTCCCACCTACCATTGCCTGTGTTAATGATATACTTCCACCATTTATTGTAGTAGTTTTACCATCTTCACTAAAAGTTATATGAGATTCTCCACTGGCGTCAGAATAAGATAAACAAGAATAACCCAACAATCTAAATTGTTCATTCATTTCAGGATCATTTATAGCTGGATTTGGTCTTATTCTTATTTCAGTTCTAGATGGAGATATTTTTTGTAAAAAATATTTATCATCTTGTAATAAAAGTTCTATTATATTTTGGTCATCATCAAGTTCGGGATATTCTATACTACCAGCATAAATTTTACCATTCGTATCTATATAATAATTCCCCTTCCAAAGAGTTTTATCTGATCTTTTAGTTAAAACAGTCCTATTAGAACCACCAATTTGTCTTAGAAAATTATATACTATTTTATAAGTTCCCCGTTCAAATCCTAAATTCCTAACGTGTTCTCCTACATCTAAATTAGCTGGTAATGGATATTCAAGTTCTCCAGAATCAATATAATTATCCTCTGTATCATATACACAATATTCTATTATATCATTTGTAAGTGAACCAAACTCTGCTATTGGATCACCATCATCTAATCCTTTTAATCCAATCATAGGCAAATCTTTTGCTTTTAATCTTGATAATTTCCCAGTTAATGGATCTGTAGTTAAATATTTTTTCTTTGCCATTAGAATTCCGTAAATTCTCTTTCTAATATTTTATTTATTGTTTCATCTTTTTCATATTCAAAATATCCTCGCGTCCAAGTTAGAGTATAGTTACTCTTATGACTTGTTCCATCTGTTCCTTCTCCTGGAATTATATTTTCAAATAAAATAATAGTTCCAGAATTAATATCACGTAAAATACCACCTTCTGTATTTCCAGATGTAGTTCTTTCTTGTATAAGGTCTGAGTATTTAGCCTCGTCCCTTCGTGCTATATTTTGATAATAATCGTTAGTTTTTAATTCTTCTGTAGTATATGGCATATTTTATCTCACTACTTTAAAGGAATGTTTTTCATCAAAATACGTTACAGTTTCATCAACGGTTCCACTACCACTTACTATTTTATAATTTATTCTATAAAATCTTTCTGCTTGTAATCCATCCATCCACAAGTTGAAATAATTTCCAGTTGAATCACAGCTTACCTTTGTTCCATCACCAAATGGAACAATAACATCTTCTGTATAGGCATCTTTAATTTGATAATAAGTACTTCCGCTTGGTAAAGTTTTAACCGTTGTATATCCTGTACTATATCCACTTGTTACATAGGTCTTTTCAGGAAACCTTTCTCTACCAACTACTCTAAATTTTACTTTTGAAGTTTCTTTATATTCTGGACGTAATCCTTTCATATAAAAAACCATATCCTCAATATCAGTATTAGAAAGTGCTGATAATGAACCAGTAATCCACTTGGAATCATCCCAAACAACTTCTAATTTTGGTTGATAAACTGTATGTGTATCTCTACCAAAAAATGAAAAGTGTCCAAATTTTGTAGAATTTCCTTCTTCAACAAGTGCACTTGAATTTCCAATACTACCACTTCTCTTTACCATAAATCCATCATTTGGAACTGTACTGTCTAACCACTTACCTACAATATCAGATACATCCATTCTAACATCGGCAGCTTCATGTGTAAAAGATTGAGAAGCTTCATATCCACTCCCACTATACCAAGATCCACCACCACCTGATAATGTAACGGTTGTATCCGTTCCGCCTTCTAATGCCTTTGATTCAGTACCATCAAATGTAAATAAAACTGACGATGATACTGCACTTAAATTAGAATTGGTTCCTGCAGAACTTCCAGATAAAATTAAATAATCTGGATTACTACCAACTACACTAGCAGAGATAGGTAAGGAATGTAATGAACTACTATTATTAATAACATCTCTCAAACTTGTAACAGAACTAC
>Ga0208896_1000942_pt1 | contig 15001 bp, 15 predicted proteins | sample ETNtaG_27_FD_185778 | JGI IMG/M metagenome (GOLD analysis project Ga0208896, IMG submission 185778) | Marine microbial and viral communities from oxygen minimum zone, Eastern Pacific Ocean - ETNP201406SV63 (SPAdes) (version 2) | ecosystem: Environmental > Aquatic > Marine > Oceanic ... | reverse complement strand
AAATAAGATCGGCGAAATTGAGTTTATCATCTGCTACTCTGTTACTTGCAGCAATAATTTCTGACACAGGTCGATTTAAACACGCAAGACCTGGTTGTTACCGCCGAGTCGAAGAAATTTCCGAGGCTAGTGGTGTTGACCCTGTCGATGTAATTGAAAAGATGGAAAGTAAGGATTTGAATTATTCTCAAAGAATGGGAATTCTGAAGGCCGTAAGTCAATCCCACTCTCAAGATGTTGCAGGTATTATTGTAGCCACTACTAAGGCTAGTACGCACGAGGGAGTAGTCGCTCATGCATTAATCGGAGCGGGAGCTCATGTTGCCTTCGTGCAAAAGAAAATCCCCGACGGTATGCGTATTACTGGACGAGCCAGTCGAACGGCCACAAATCAAGGAGTCAATCTTGGTGTTGTCATGTCTAACTTAGTAAGTAAATTAGGTGGTGAGGGTGGAGGCCACCCTGGTGCTGCTGGATGGTCGGGGGAAGTCCATCCAGTTGAACTTGAGTCTAGTGTTCTTGCGGCCTTATCTACGGAGTTGATGAATTGAATATTCCAGATAGTGAACTGTTTTCTACTGCTTCTGCCATGTTAATTGATGGTGCTGAAGGTCCAGATGATATTCTTGCTCGCTTAACTCCACTACAAAGAGATTTAATTTCTATGCAACAATTACTACTCGAAGGGAAATTAGCAGAAGCGGTTACAATCTCAGAAGAGCTTCTTTCTCGTTCCCGTTCAACATCTGAAAGAGATACTGAAGCTGAAGTTAGGATCCGGATTGAAAGGGCACTACTAGCAGCCGACGGCAATGATAAATCGGGCATAGAGTTGAGATGGTGTACAGACCGACTTAATGCTATGATGCCAGGGTCTTCTCTCCATGGCATATCTATGCTAAATTTAGCTGCATGGCATGCGAATAACGGTGAGATAATGATGTCTCTTGCCGTTCACTCGGACATTAGTAAAAACAGTGGTCATCCTCCCGAAATTAGAGGTCTTTCTCGAATTGAGGTGGCTAGAATGCTTGCTGCCCTGTCTGACTTTGATCCCGCAATGCGCCATTTGTGGACTGCTCGGGCAATTTTCCTTGAATATGAATTGACTGCAGAAGCGATAGTTGCCGGTTTGGAATGGTTGGATCTTGCACTTGAAGAGGTTGATTCTTCTGCTCCTAAAATGTTACACAGAATAGAGACAGCCGCACCTCGTCCAGTTCCGGGTAACTCTTGGATTGCATCTAATCCGGAAGATATCAAGGATGTTGTAGAACATTTAATTCCAATATTAACGTCTGATGTTTCAGGTAATGAGAGAAATGATCTTGGGTTAATTATTGACGCTGCTGAGGTGCTTGGCGAAGAATCATGGATTAATCGAATATCTGAGCATTCTAATTCAATTCAAGATTCTAGGCTTCTTGAAGCACTCCAGTCGTGATTAATTAACTTCTGAATTTCTTTTTCACCCCAGAATAACTCACTAGGGGGTTCTATGCACCACCCCACTTCTTCGATGTTCGGGTCTTCAGAATCCCAACCATATGGTCCGGGTTCATCACTAACTGTGATTCTGACTACTGTGCCTCCTTCAAGGAGTTCAGAGTCTATGGCTGTAGCCGTTCCTAATAGGCCTGTTTCTTCGTAAACTTCTCGAAGTGCGGCAATTTCATGACTCTCCCCTTCTAGTAAACTTCCACCAGGTAATTCCCATCCTCTCTCAGAATGTCTAACCATTAACCAACAAGGCCCTTCCATATCAGAGTTCGGGATTACCCAAGCAACCACCCAATTTTCCTTATCGTTCTTCATTCATTTCACCTTTTATCTGGTTTGCTAAATCAAGGGCTTCCGAGTCACCTTCAGCAGCAAGCCTTCTTGCAATAAAGAAAGCCTCAGAACTTCTGCCACTTTCGAATAAACGTTTTGCGCGATTAATTTCTGATTCATTGGATAAATTCTCCATTTCAATATCTTCTGTATTCGCGGATGCAGGTGTGGCAAGAATTTGCATTCTTCTGAGAAATTCAACCCTATCGTCTATATCTGGGGCATTCCAAGGCTTCGCGTCTTTTCCATCAATTTTCGCACTCATTCTTTGTTTGAATTCATCACGTACTTTGATTGAAGGCATGTGAGTTTGGGCTTGATCATAACAGAACCAAGCCTTATCCGATTCTTCTCGTCTTTCATGCAAACGACCCATTTTCGCCCAAGCTTCATGATTTGATGGGCGTTGGGCGAGTAATTTTGCTGTTAATTCTAGATACTCATCTTCGTATCCGTTTTCAAGAAGTCTTTCCATTCTTCTTGCGAAGAGAATATTTGCTCTAGCATCAGTGAAGTCTAATTCTCGCACTCTTGAAATAAACGCTTCAATTTCTTCCTTACTCTGGGTTTTTTCCCACCATTTATCCGGATCTATGGGGTCAATTGAGAGCGCAGCATCCATCAGGTTTTTTCCTGAAATTAATAAATCAACTTCAGTTAATTGTTGGAGTAACTCAGGGTCTCGTCCTAAAACTATGAACAATTCATCCAATACAGCCCTCACTCCAATCTTATCGCTATTTGCTAATTTAGTTTCTAGAAGAACCCTCCAATTTTCTGGTTGAGTAAAATCGTGAAGTACAGCCTGCCTTGCACTCTGTTCAGCCCATTTTAGATTAGAAGAGTCAGTTTTAGAAAGAGTAAGAAATTTTTCAGCCTGGCTGCGATGTCTATTGCCTAAACTTCTGCGAGGGTGCTGTAGTTTTGCACCTATGTTGGAGCCAGCCATTCTTTTACCTCACAGGACACTTTCATAGGGTGTGTGGTCAATATTAGGGGGAATTGTTGCATCTATGCCAATTTTACTCGTTAGACCGTTAGAATCTCTGCTTGGGTCAAGGCTAGAACCCTTTTGTCCTGAAAGAATAACTGTGTCCTTGTCTGGTTGCCACCTTGTCATTAATGCCCATTCTACTCTAACGGGGTCGGAACAATCAATATCCTCGTTAACTATAGTCACTTGTTTCATAGATCTATGGCCATTTAGCGCTGCGTGTATGGCTTTGATTCCATCTCCATCTTCCTGAGGCCTTATTGCAACTACAGCGGATAGCCACCCACTACCTCCATCAGTCATGTATACGTCTGTACAGGGTACCACTTCATTTACAGCCGCCTTGATTGTGGGAGCTCTTGGCAACCCCATCAGAGTTCTATGCTCGACTTGAGCGGGTAACAGGGCATGGAAGAGGGGTGAATTTCGATGATGTACTGCATCGTACTCAATGACGGATTCTTGTCGTACATCGTCTACAGTCCCAGTAATGTCAACATAAGGTCCTTCATCATCAAATTCCAGTGTAATGCGGGCTTCCATAGCGTATTCTGAATCAGCAGGGACTTGTATCCCATTAGACAATTCAACTAACTCTAGTGGTTTCCCATATAGGCGTTGATGCAAAGCAGCAGCAACAGTTAATTCATCGAGATTTTGTTCAAATGACATTGCTGCAGCAAGAAGAACAAGTGCATCTGGGCCATTAACTACAGCGATATCAACATCATCTCCGTTTTCTTTTGCCTTGTCTGTCATTGTACGAAGGTGTCGAGGTACAAATCGTGAGACGCAATGGTTTGCATCTCGAAGAAATTGACGGTGGAATGACATATTCCGAATGCCGTTGTATTGAGCGATTATGACAGATGCAGATTGATATCTACCTCTATCCTCTCTATAGTGCCAAGGAATTGGGAGTTTTGTTAAGTTTACATCTTCTTGGGTGTTTTCTAGCACAGCGGCTTTACTTCTATCAATCAAAACCGGTTCAATTGGGTTTTCCATAGCCCATGCGAGAATATCAATCAATTCACCAGGAGTCAAATCATATAATTCGCACAAGCGGTCTCTTGCCAGTACGTTCATCACTGCAGAATGGCCCGGCGATTCTTTGATGGATGTGAAAATCATAGGGCCATTGCCAGATGAAATGGAGTGGTCACACATATCATGGTTTACACTAACTTCTTCGTCAATGATTTCTACGCCAGAGAGTAAGTCCCTGAATGCCATTGTAATGACCCCGTAGCGTCTTCTGCTTCAATGTTAGTGAGAGAGGAGCAGTACAGCCCTCCACCTATGGTTAGTCCGTCACGCTCTTATATGGAAGGTAGGTCGGCGGGGCGTTCATTCGAGGTGCTGTGCTTGGGTCGTGGATTATTCTCTGGACCAAAGATGAAGAAGGACCGCAAAAGGTTTCGTTGGAATGAGCGTAAATTCAAGACCCGTGAACTCAAGCGACGCCAAGGAGGGGTACTGAAACATGATCCACTTCGTGGTTCAACACAAGCTAAAGGAATCGTAATTGAAAAGGTTGGAATTGAGGCTAAACAACCTAACTCAGGAATACGTAAGGCTGTGAAGATTTCACTAATCCGTACAGGAAATAAACTCACTGCTTTTGCACCAGGCGATGGAGCAATTTCATTCATTGATGAGCACGACGAGGTACTCGTCGAGGGTATTGGGGGACGCATGGGTCGTTCTTACGGTGATTTGCCTGGTGTCAGATTCAAGGTCATCAAAGTGAACGGAGTATCTTTAGATGAAATGGTTCGTGGACGAAAGGAGAAGCCAATTAGGTGATTTCATGTCCGACGAAGAACCTCAACAAGCTTCGCCTATTGCCGGGATTGGTACTATGGTTTTTGGCAAGTGGGATGCTACAGAAGTTGTTTGCGGTGATCCAGGACTAGCCCCTTACATTAATCTAACAACAATTGGAACGCCACACAGTGGCGGACGTCATGCAAATGCTTGGTTCGGTAAGGCTAAACTTTCAGTCATTGAACGTTTTATCAATAATTTAATGCGCAGTGGGAAGTTTAGTGGAAAGAAACAGCACTGCGCAAAGGCCTTCGAATCAGCATTAGACAGTATTGCTAATCGTACTGGCGAAAACCCTCTGCAACATTTCATCAACGCGATTGTTAACTCTGCTCCTTGTGAAGAAACTACTCGCATTAAATTCGGAGCTGTTAGCCAACCTAAGGCTGTGGACTCATCACCTAGTAGACGACTAGATGTAGCATTGAGAAATCTCTCTATGGGATGTGCCTCAGCCACTGCTAAGAGTACAAGAACTCTTGAGCAAGGAATAATCTCAGAGATAAATAAGGCAGCTGCTGGAGATGTCAGTTCCTTTGCTGTTGGAAAGAAGGATGAAATTGAGCGAATCGCTGCTTCTGCAAGATAATCGGGTTCCCCGTTTTTCTTCTTCTACACCTTTGTATCACGTAGTGATACAATCGGCTTTATGAACCAATGTCAGGTCGGCCGGGCATCCAGAGGTTGTGAATATGGGCCGTAAGGAAGATAACATTGAGAGAGCCAAAGAAGTAATGCATCAGCGAGAGCGTGTAAGGAACCTCGCGATTGCAGCTCACATAGACCATGGTAAGACTACTCTATCTGACAATTTGATTGCCGGAGCAGGGATGATGTCTGAAGATTTGGCCGGTAAATCTCGTGTTCTAGATTTTGATGAACAAGAGAGCGCACGTGGAATTACAATTAACGCAGCTAGCGCATCAATGGTTCACGACGTTGGTGGGGAAGATTATCTCATCAATCTCATAGATACTCCAGGCCACGTCGATTTCGGCGGTGACGTGACTCGTGCTATGCGCGCAGTTGACGGGTGTATCATTCTAGCCTGTGCTGTTGAAGGTACTATGCCTCAGACTGAGACTGTAGTTCGTCAAGCCTTGAAGGAAAAAGTACGACCCGTACTTTTCATCAATAAGGTTGATCGATTAATCAATGAACTTCAGATTGATGGTGCTGAAATGATGAAAAGGTTTGAGAAAATCATTCTCAAGGTTAACAAATTGATTGATACCTTTGCTCCAGAAGATGTCCGTAAGGATTGGAAGGTATCTGTTCAAAATGGAACTGTAGCCTTTGGTTCTGCTTACTACAATTGGGGGATGTCCGTTCCATATATGCAAAAGACAGGGTTGAATTTCACTGATATCTACGAGCATTGTGCTGCTGATGACCAAAAAGCACTCTCTAAGAAAGCACCAGTGCATGAGGTCCTATTGGATATGTCAGTCGATAAACTGCCTTCTCCTCTTGTAGCCCAGAAATATCGAATTCCTAATATCTGGCAGGGCGACTTAGAATCTGTGGAAGGTAAGGCGATGATGGAGTGTGATTCTTCAGGTCCTCTTTCATTGATGATTACCAAAATTTGGATGGACCCCCATGCTGGTGAAGTTGCAGTAGGGCGCGTATATTCAGGTTCGATAAAGCATGGAGAATCTTTGTGGGCAATTGGTGCTGGTAAAGCAGAGCGAGTTCAACAAGTTAGTATGATGGTCGGAAGTGACCGAATTCAGGTTCCTGAAGTTAGTGCAGGTAACATTGCTGCAATTACAGGTATCCGCAGTGCTGCTGCTGGTGTTACAATCGCTCGGGACAAAGATGCCGAGCCATTCGAAGCAATACGACACTACTCCGAACCGGTTGTTACTGTCGCTGTAGAACCCAAGGCAATGAAGGATTTGCCTAAGTTCATTGATGCTCTGCGCGGTCTTGCTAAGTCGGATGCTTCTCTACAAGTTTCAACTAATTCTGAAACCGGGGAGGCTTTACTTGCTGGAATGGGCGAACTTCACCTCGAGATTACAGTTTATCGACTTGAAGAAGAACAAGGGATCAAAGTACATGTAAGTGAACCAATCGTTGTTTACCGCGAATGTATCCAGTCCAATAACGAAGGTCATGCTTTCGAAGGTAAGTCTCCAAATCGACATAACAGATTCTATATTGAGGCTGAACCACTTCCTGATGAAGTAATCCAAGCACTTCGAGACGGTCATTTTGGCGATGGAACAGTTCGAAATAAAGATGCTAAAGAAACAGGGAACAAATTTGCTGAATTTGGCATGAATAAGGATCTGATGCGAAAGATATATGCTATCAAAGGGACCAATGTTCTTGTCAATGACACAAAGGGTATTCAGAATCTTCACGAAACCCGTGAATTAATTATTGAGGGATTCAACGAGGTATGTAAGAAAGGCCCGCTTGCAGAAGAGCCATTGATGGGTGTTATGATGCGGCTAGTCGATGCTAAGCTGCACGAGGATGCAATACACCGTGGCCCTGCTCAAACAATCCCTGCTGTTCGTAGTGCTTGCCGTGGTGCTCTCATCCGCTCCCGTCCAGTAATTCTTGAGCCAATACAGAACATTCGAATTGACGCGCCTAACGATGTAATTGGCGGTGTCACCCGAGAAGTTACCAATAGACGCGGGGTCATAGAAGACATGCCTGTTGATGGTGCAACTGCTTCTGTAATTGGTAAGATGCCAGTAGCAGAAGGCTTCGGCTTCTCTAATGATATCCGAGCAGCAAGCCAAGGACGCGCAATTTGGAATACTGAGAATGCCGGTTTTGATATTCTTCCAATGAGTTTGTTTGAAAAGATTGTTGGCGAAATTCGTGAGCGTAAGGGACTCAAGCCAGAAGTTCCTGGTGAAGATTACTACTCTGATTGATTTCAACGATGCTTTGTATGTCTAAAGCAGGAAACTAGGTGATCATCTACCATGCCGGCGGCTTGCATCATTGCGTAGCATGTTGTTGGGCCAATGAAGGTAAATCCGAGTTTCTTGAGTTCCTTACTCATCTTAATGCTTGAATCAGTCGTAACGTCGACATCCTCCCATCTTTCTCTGTGATTAATGACAGGCTCTCCATCAACGAAGGACCAGAGGAAAGTAGCAAAGGCGTCCTCATCAGTTCCGAAGTGCTCGATAAAGGCGCGAGCATTATTGATTGCCGATTTGATTTTGGCGCGATTACGAATAATTCCAATATCTCCTACGAGCCGCTCTATATCTTCATCTTCGTAATTGGCAATTATACTAGGGTCAAACCCATCGAAGGCGATTCGGTAATTTTCCCGTCGACGAAGAATTTGAATCCAAGATAATCCAGCTTGAGCCCCTTCGAGAATAATTTTTTCGAATAATCTGCGCCCATTATAGTTTGGAGTGCCCCATTCTTTATCATGGTATTCTTGGTACAATGGATCACTGGTGAGAAAGCAACGAGTTGTTTCTTTCATAGTTCGCAATCCTATTCTGAAATCACATTAGTTTATGCGGACTAGTTGGAAATCTGTAATGTCTCGTAAGATGTCTACAGCAGGCGACTGTTCTAGAGAATCCAGACAGTCATGTGCCATCTTGTGGTGGTGTAGTGCTCTATCGAGAGCGTATTGAATTGAACCATTGTCTTTGAGTTCGCTGACAGCTAAATCTAATTCTTCACTATCTTCTCTAGTTCCAAACAACTTTCTGAAATTTGGCATATCTGCACCACTTTCTAGTGCATGAATTGCTATCAAGGTCATTTTCCCTTGTACAATGTCTGAACCAGCGGGTTTGCCTAGAGTTTCAGTGTCACTAGTCATGTCGATATAGTCGTCCATTATTTGGAAGCAAAGACCAAGATTTAGACCCCATCTGGCCATCAATTCGATTGTTTTATCATCAGTACCGGCTAAAATAGCACCCGTTTCCGAACAAATTTCAAACATCGCACTTGTTTTTCCCTTAATCATCTCAATATATTCTTCTTCACTAACATGACTTCTGGATTCGAATTCCATATCTTCTTGTTGCCCTTTTGCAACCATTCGAACCATATATCCAATTGCTCTGATAATTCTAGCAAGATCTGAGCCAGGTATGTGTTTTGATTCCCCAAGCATTTCGAATCCAATCGCTAACATTGCATCACCAGCACAGATAGCGGTGGGCTCGTCAAAATGAATGTGAACTGCGTCGAGACCTCTACGAATTGGATCTTGGTCCATGATATCATCATGAATAAGTGTGAAGTTATGAATAATTTCGATTGCTGCGCCCAATGTATAGTGCCCCTCGTGTGCATTCCCAACAGCCTCTCCAACTAAACGGGGAAGAATAGCTCTCAATCTCTTCCCCCCACCTTGGAAAAGATGGACCATCGCGTCATGGAGATTCTTTTGGTCCATCCGACTCAAACTTTCCATAATTTCGGTTTCTACTCTATCTCTATGCTGAATTAGTGCGGCAAGGACATTCGCAGCAGAATCATCAGGATGTGCAACAGACAATTCACCACACCTGATTATATCTGGTTGTGGGTTTTTGATAATGTCATCGATGCTACTACCACTAGGGAAAAAATTAGCAATAATTTGCTCAAACCAAGGTGCAATCAATTGATTCTTCCATCGCCCTTTATGTCCCAACATGTTTGTCAACTCATCTCGACTTATCCATTCAGCAGCCTGAATCTCATTTCTATTATAATTCAATTCAACATCGGCCTTTACAATCATGACATGATCTATTTCACGTTCAATCCATTCATCATTCCAACGGCATTGGTATTCAAAACGTCCAATGTGATGAAAATCCCAACTATTGGTTATACTTCTTGATATGCCAAGTTCCTGTTCCAGTTTTCTTCGAGCCGCCTCTTTAACACCATCAACAGCATCTCGATTTTCTCCCTCAATATCAAGAGGATGACTGCAGCAAGAATTTGCCCAAACACCTGGAAATGTGATTTTCTCACTAGATCTTTGTTGGACAAGTAGTTTACCTTCTGAGTCAAAAATCAATACGCTAAATGCCCTATGAAGTGAGCCTTCTGCATAATGACTATCAAGTTTTGAAATATTGCCAATTACATTATCATCCGAATCAACAAGTAAGCATTTTTCTTCCATCATTAGCGACTGAGTTTCCTCGTACTCATTGAGGTGTTCCTTTTCACTAGTCATTGACGTCAAACATGGCGAGGTGAACTCACCATATAATCGAAATGGACGTTATGCTGTCACTCTAGTGCCGATTGTGACTCCATTTTCTATGAGGTCAATAACTCGTTCAGGTTTTCTTCCATCAATTAACCAAACATCATTAACACTCTGAGCAATTAATTCTGCACTATTGACTTTGAGAAAGATACCACCGGTAACATCCATTTCACCTTGATGTAATCCTTGTAGGACATCCCCTATTTTCCAAGTATCAATCAATTCCGCTTTCGGGTCATTAGGGGGAGCAGTCATTACTCCTTCTGTATCTCCTAGTAGAAATACAACATGAGATATACCTTCAATTTCTTTTGCGATTCGTACCATCAGATCATCACCTGATAATATACCAAATTTTTTCGGTTCGTTACAGTCAACCACATCTCCGAATGTGATATTGATTGAATTTGGATCAATCTTTGAAAAACGGGTCAAATCACCTTCAAAATCAGGCCCAGTTCCATTTGCCCAGATGGAGGGTGGGTGAGATTTTGTCTTAATACCATTTTCTGCCAATGATTGACAAATTATTGAATTAAGTAATTCCATATCATTTCTTACTTCACTAACTGCTGCAATTTGTTGATTAAGAATAGAGCCATCGGCTCCTAATGCTAACCTCATTTTTTTTGCTTTTAAGTGTCCGAATGAGCCAGCGCCATGGACAATAGTAACATGATGATTTTGGGCTAATAAAATAGACGTAGTCTTAGCGAGGTTGTTTATTGCTTCTCTATTCGCGGACATCATTTTGTCTTTGTTTGTAATCAGCCCGCCACCAAATTTGATCAGTAGGTGCGCCATTGTTTCATTTACTCGAAGGGGTTTGTATCTTTGTACTATGTGTTGAATTGATACTGAATATTCAATGGAGAGGTTCATGACAGGATTGATGTTCCAACAGTTATGTCTGATGATTCCGAGATTGCCAACTTTCAGCGTTGGCTTCAAAATCGACTGGACCAATTATCACATATTGACGATTTGAATGAGCGCACTAGATTAGAAAAAAGGATTCAAAACGCGATTCAGGAATGCATAGATTACCGTACAAGTTTGGAAGTTATTTCTCAGGTTCAAGACCCCTTCCTAGTTCGAGAAAATCCTGTTAGAATAATTTCACAAGATTCTATCTCTAGCCCAAGTGTTATCGATGGGAAATGTAATTCCTGTGGAGCCGTGATGGCTGAAGACTTACAATTCTGTCCTATTTGCGGAAAATATGAGTAATCACTCTTCTTCATCTTCCCATCGAGCTCGGGCAAGAATATATTCTGAATTATCATTATCTATTGCTGTAATATATTGCGGTGGAACTGAATCTACAAGGTAGACAGTTATTCCAGCATGCCAGATTGTTTCCCCTGCAGCATTCATTTGGGCGGTATCTACTTCGAGAATTGTAGGGAGGGGGAAGTGTACATGTCCCGCTTCTGCTGCAGATCTAATTGATGCAGAAAGGTGAACGTGCGCTCTACCACTAGGTGAAATTCCTACTTCCATTATATTCTCTGCTTCCGCAGGGTTGCAAGGATAGAATAACGAATCTGGAATATTATCTGTAGGTAAATCTAATTCTATCTCAACGGTATGGCCATATGTTGCTCGGATTGTGTTTCCTCGAATTTCGTAGCGACCTTTCGGGTCGGTTTCCGAAATTGCTACAAAATGATGAGGTCTTAACCAGTGGAATCTCTTTCCACCCTGCTTTTTGAATTGTCTGATTATTTCTTTAACATCAATCCAGCCATTGATATCCATTTCTAAATCAAATTTTTCGGGCGCATGTCGCAGTACTAGGGCTAGTCTACGTGCTAGACTATTTCTCTCTCCTGTACGCATGATAAATCGCCCCTCTGCATTGCATGCCGGGCAAAGATGGTCATCTGCATAGTATCCGTGATTGGAACACTCTCTAATCATATAACCGCGGCGAAATCAGTTTGTCTCATGAACCCCTCGGTCTGAACAATTGCCACTCAGGCTCTAATTACTCAATGGTTATTGGCCATTAGCCAAGCGCTAGGTGCGTGAAGGCGGTAATTGTCGACTGGATGAGGTCTCCATTCCATCGAGCCCACAAAGGCTCTTTGAAAGATGTGAGGCCTGATGAGATTGCTGGACAGGTTGCAAAATCTCTACTTTCTAGGAATAATATTGAATCATCCGATATTGATGATTTACTCCTTGGATGTGCATACCCAGAAGGCGAACAAGGATACAACCTAGGACGAATAATTACCTATCTTGGTGGGCTCCCTAATTCAGTACCTGGGGCTACATTTAATCGACTATGTGGTTCTTCTATGCAGACTATATTGACAGCTGCTGCCAATATTGAGAGTGGTTGGGGGGACTGTTTTCTATGTGGAGGTGTTGAATCTATGACTCGAATTAAACGTCGCGGATTTAATTGGTCGCCACATCCTGAACTCGAGATTAAATTTCCAGAGGCTTACATTAACATGGGCTTGACAGCCGAAAATGTAGCCGAATCATATTCGATTTCAAGAGAATCACAGGAAGAATTTGCATTACATTCTCACATAAAATCTAATTTCGCTCAACAATCAGGACATTTTATTGATGAAATTTCCCCAATAATTGTAGACAACTCTGTTATAGACTCTGATGGTTGCATTAGGCCTAATACTAATCTTGAATCAATGGCATCTCTAAAGCCTGTTTTCAAAGAGGGGGGGTCTGTGACTGCAGCCACATCGTCTCCATTAACTGATGGGGCAGTTTTTGCACTTGTTTGTAGTGAAGATTTTGCTATTAGTAATAATCTTCAACCACTAGCTCGAATTGTATCTGGTGCAGTTACTGGATGTCCTCCTGAATTAATGGGTCTAGGTCCAATAGAGGCTACCAAGCTGTGTCTTAGTAGGGCTGGTTGGGAAATAGGTGATGTAGATATTTTTGAATTAAATGAAGCATTCTCTTCTCAATCTCTAGCATGTATTGATGAATTAAAAATTGATTTGAATAAGGTCAACTTAGATGGGGGCGCTTTATCCATAGGGCATCCATTAGGTGCATCTGGTGCACGAATAACCGGTAAGGCTGCATCATTGTTACAACGAACAAATACCAATCGAGCAATTGCTACTATGTGTATCGGTGGCGGCATGGGTATTGCTATAGCCCTCGAGAAATATTGATCATTCTTCTTCGAATGAGGGAACCAACAATCCTTCACAATTAGGGCATCGGTCACTAGGAGAGAGCATGTTGGGTATAACAGCCAATAAACTACTGCATGTAGGACATGATGCATATACTTCTCCTTCATTTAGGATGCTCGAATTGTTTTGTTTTTCCGAATACCATTTGAGGTGAATTGGATGTTTCATCTGTAATATATTCCTCCTTTTCACCATATATAGGGCAATAAGTAATATTGATTGTATAAGTAGTTCCATTTCATTTGAGGATAGACCAATAATCAGGTGTAGGATTCCGGTAAAAAGGAAAATATACTTCATTATTTCGTTAAGACTTACCATTCTATTCAGAGATACATCATCCCTATTCCAATAACCTCTCGCGATTATTCCGACTCCAAACCACGTCAATACTAATATGGCTGTAAATAATGAACTATCAAGGTAATTCCGTGCAGGTTGATAGATAATTAATGCAATAATCAACATATCGATAAACGCGAAAATGACAATTTGTCGGTGAAATTTCCGAAATGCGGCTTCTTCCACATTTTTTTGATATCAACATAATACATCATCATTGGGGCGGCGACGGTCTCTTGAACTCAGACTCTTTCGAACGGTCGTGGCAAGTGACACTGGCGTTGATGTACTGAGCGATGCCCTTCATGGCAAGCGAATACTTCTCGCAATAACTGGGGGGATTGCTGCGGTTGAATCTGTTAGACTTGCAAGAGAACTTCGAAGACATCAAGCAAGTCTTACTGTTATGATGACTGAAGAAGCAACCAAAATAATTACCCCATTAGCAGTTTCTTGGGCTTCTGAAGTCGATGTTTTAACATCTTGGTCACCTGAAATGGCACAATTGGATAATCATGACCTCGTTCTTGTTGCACCAGCTACACGTAACACAATTGCTAAATTTGTCCATGGAATTAATGATTCACCAGTTATGATGGCTCTTTCAGCAGCTAGAGGTAGGGGCACAAAGATTTGTTTTGTACCTAGTATGCACAAGGATCTATTCGATGACCCAGTAACTGGTGAACTTCTTGATAATTTATTGAAACACAATTGTAGTGTTCTATTCGATGATGTCAAGGAAGGTAAGAGAAAACAGCCTGAACCGGTAGAAATTGTTGCTAAGGTTTGCCATTTAGTTAATCATAATGAAAATTCCAAAAAAATCGCCATTACTCTTGGAGCCAATAGAGCCCCTATTGATGCAGTCCGAGCCATCCAAAACGCTTCGTCGGGTCGAACAGGATGGATGATTTCTGAATATTTATTCCGCAAAGGTCACGAAATTATTTGCATTGCTGGAAAAACATCATCTTCACCTTCATTTGAACTTCCATTGGTAATTAGAGATGGAACACCTGATGGTATGCTTGATGTTTGTAAAGAAGTGGCAAAATCTCATACTCCTGATGTTTGGATACATGCTGCTGCCGTACTTGATTACTATACTGTGGCAGAAGATGGTAAGAAAGCGAGTGGGTCTGAAAATTGGCATCTTGAATTATCTCCTGGACCTAAGCATATTTCTGAGTTAGCTGATCTAGTCAAGGGAGCATATCGCATCGGCTTCAAACTGGAATCGGGAGTTAATCATGAAACTCTTGAAAAACGCGCATTAGAACAAATTGAGCGTTACGGAGTAGATGCAGTAGTGGCTAATATTATGGAAGAAATGAATAATCCTAATTCAATAAGAGCACGAATAATCGAATCAAATGGTGAAATCCGCGTTATTGAATCAGAATTTGAATTGTGTAGCACCATAAGTGCCCTTATCTCTACATAATTCAGTAATCTAATGCATCACATTGAAGACTCATTCACTAGCGACAGCAATCATGGCGAACCACGACAAGGCCAAGCGAGGAATTCCTTCAAAGGAGGATTTCAATGCATGGTACCCTGCAATCGTTGAAATCGCTGATCTTGTCGATA
>Ga0208896_1000928_pt1 | contig 15100 bp, 16 predicted proteins | sample ETNtaG_27_FD_185778 | JGI IMG/M metagenome (GOLD analysis project Ga0208896, IMG submission 185778) | Marine microbial and viral communities from oxygen minimum zone, Eastern Pacific Ocean - ETNP201406SV63 (SPAdes) (version 2) | ecosystem: Environmental > Aquatic > Marine > Oceanic ... | reverse complement strand
GACGAGACATTAAAAGGTGGGGTTATTATCAAGGAAGGCGACAAAGTAATTGATACATCAATTAAGGCAAAAGTAGACGCGTTAAGTGTGTGCTTGTCTGTAAATTAATTATATATAGAGAGGTTAGTTATGCAATTAAACGCTTCTGAAATCAGTGATTTAATTAAAAAAGAAATAGAGGGTTTTGACTTTTCAGCAGAAGCCCGCACAGAAGGTACAGTAATCAGTGTAAGTGATGGAATCGTTCGTATTCACGGCTTGGCTGATGCACAGTTTGGTGAGATGTTAGAGTTTCCAGGGAACACCTTCGGTTTAGCACTTAACCTTGAGCAGGATTCAGTTGGTGCGGTTGTATTGGGTGATTACCTTCATATTTCTGAAGGTGACACTGTTAAGTGTACCAATCGTATCATGGAGGTGCCAGTTGGCAGTGAGCTTCTAGGTCGCGTTGTCAATCCGCTTGGTTTTGATATTGAAGGTAAAGGTGAAATCAAAGCTTCTACCTCTCGTCCGCTTGAAGTTGTGGCTCCAGGTGTTATTGAAAGACAATCGGTTGATCAACCAATTCAAACAGGTATTAAGGCGATTGACTCGATGGTTCCAATTGGACGTGGTCAGCGTGAATTGATCATTGGTGATCGTCAAACTGGTAAAACCGCAGTTGCTGTAGATACCATCATTAACCAAAAAGGGACTGGTGTTAAATGTATTTATGTTGCAATCGGGCAGAAAGCCTCTTCAGTGGCGGCAGTTGTTCGTAAGCTAGAAGAGCATGACGCACTTGAACACACTATTATTGTTTCGGCATCTGCATCAGACTCTGCAGCGCTTCAATATATTGCTCCATACGCTGGTTGTGCAATGGGTGAGTACTTTCGTGATCGTGGGGAAGATGCGCTTATTATTTATGATGATTTAACTAAACAAGCTTGGGCCTACCGTCAAGTATCACTACTTTTGAGGCGTCCACCAGGTCGTGAAGCATATCCGGGTGACGTATTCTATTTACACTCTCGTTTATTAGAAAGAGCTTCAAGAGTAAATGCTGATTATGTTGAGAAGATAACAAACGGAGAAGTTAAAGGCCAGACCGGTTCTTTAACTGCCCTGCCAATCATTGAGACGCAAGCAGGTGACGTATCAGCCTTCGTACCAACAAACGTAATTTCAATTACAGATGGCCAGATATTTTTAGAAACTGACCTATTTAACTCTGGCATTCGTCCTGCAATTAATGCCGGTTTGTCGGTGTCACGTGTTGGCGGTGCTGCCCAGACTAAATCTATTAAGAAGTTAGGTGGTGGTATACGTCTAGACTTGGCGCAATACCGTGAGTTGGCTGCGTTTGCTCAGTTTGCATCGGACCTTGATGCAGAAACCAAGGCGCAAATTGATCGAGGTCAGCGAGTCACTGAGCTGATGAAGCAGGCACAATACTCGCCCCTAAATGTGGCTGAAACTACGGCATCGCTTTTTGCTGCAAACAGCGGTGCTTTGGACGATGTTGAGGTTAACAAAGTGGTTGCTTTTGAAGCGGCACTTTTGGCATACATGAATGCAAACCAAACTGACTTGATGGCTAAAATCAATGAGTCTGGTGATTACAACGATGACATTGCTGCTGGACTTCAGGCAGCGATTGACGACTTTAAGGCTAACCATACTTGGTAGAGAACTATGGCAGTAGGCAAGGAAATTAGAACGCAAATCTCGAGTATTCAAAATACTCAGAAGATTACTTCAGCCATGGAAATGGTTGCTGCTTCTAAGATGAAAAAAGCACAAGACAGAATGTTGGCTTCACGACCATATTCTGAAAAGATTGTCAAGGTTATTGGTCATTTAGCACACGCTCATTCTGAGTTCAAGCATCCATACATGACTGCGCCCAGTGAGGTGCAAAGAATTGGTGTAATTATTATCTCAAGTGATAGAGGTTTATGTGGTGGTTTAAACACCAATCTCTTTAGGAGCTTGTTAAAAGATATCGCTAGTTGGCAATCAGATGGTGTTGAAGTTGAGCTTTGTACGATTGGTAAAAAAAGCACATCTTTCTTTAAGAACTTTGGTCTAAATATTACATCTGTATTGACAGATATAGGTGATGTACCTCATTTTGATGATCTATTAGGGACAATAAAAGTGATGCTGGATCGTTATGATTCAGGCGAGCTTAATCAAATAATGATTGCTTACAATAGGTTTGAAAATACCATGACACAGGTGCCTACTGTTAAACAGATTGTGCCAATGGAGATTGCTGAGACTGAAGGCATGGACCACTACTGGGATTATATATACGAGCCAGATGCTGAAGGAGCGTTAACTGCATTGTTGGTTCGCTATATTGAGGCTTTGGTATATCAAGGTATTGTTGAAAATATTGCCTGTGAACAGTCATCTCGTATGATTGCGATGAAAAGTGCAACTGATAATGCTGGTGATATGATTAAAGAGCTAGGTTTAATTTACAATAAGGCAAGGCAAGCCGCAATAACTCAGGAGATTTCTGAGATTGTTGGTGGTGCAGCTGCTGTTTAAGATTTACAAAAAAGGAAAAGCAAATGAGTATAGGTAAAATTACACAAATTATTGGTGCGGTTATCGATGTCGAGTTTCCATCAGACGCAATACCAAAAGTATATAACGCCCTTCATGTAACTGAAACTAATCTTACTTTAGAGGTTCAGCAACAGCTAGGTGACAATATCGTGAGAGCGATTGCAATGGGAGGCTCTGAAGGACTAAAGCGTGGTTTAGAGGTTACAAATACAGGCAAAGCTATCACTGTACCTGTTGGCGAAAAGACACTAGGTCGCATCATGGATGTTCTTGGGAAGCCAATTGATAATGCAGGTGATATTGGGCAGAAAGTAGAGTGGGAAATTCATCGTGCCGCCCCTGCTTATAACGAATTAGCTCCGGCAGCAGAATTGCTTGAAACAGGTATTAAAGTGATCGACTTAATTTGTCCATTTGCAAAGGGCGGTAAGGTTGGGTTGTTTGGCGGCGCCGGTGTCGGCAAGACAGTTAACATGATGGAACTTATTCGTAATATTGCGATTGAGCATTCTGGCTACTCAGTATTTGCTGGTGTAGGTGAACGTACTCGTGAAGGTAACGACTTCTATCATGAAATGAAGGATTCAAACGTACTTGATAAGGTATCTCTAGTATATGGTCAAATGAATGAGCCACCAGGAAATAGACTCCGTGTCGCTTTGACAGGTCTTACTATGGCTGAATATTTCCGCGACGAGGGCCGTGATGTACTTTTATTTATTGACAATATTTATCGTTATACGTTGGCCGGTACTGAGGTTTCAGCGTTACTAGGCCGTATGCCTTCTGCGGTAGGTTATCAGCCAACTCTTGCGTCTGAGATGGGTGCGCTTCAAGAGCGAATCACATCAACAAAGACTGGTTCAATAACATCAATCCAGGCGGTATATGTACCAGCGGATGACCTGACTGACCCATCACCTGCAACCACATTTGCTCACTTGGATGCGACAGTTGTATTGTCACGCCAGGTGGCTGAGTTAGGAATTTATCCTGCAGTAGACCCGCTAGATTCTACTTCTCGCCAATTAGATCCATTAATCGTTGGCCAAGAACACTATGATGTTGCTCGTGGTGTGCAAGGAGTATTACAGCGCTATAAAGAATTGAAAGATATTATTGCAATTCTTGGTATGGATGAATTGTCTGAAGAAGACAAGCAAACCGTATCACGTGCACGTAAGATTCAAAAATATTTGTCACAGCCCTTCTTTGTAGCGGAAGTGTTCACTGGTTCGCCTGGTAAGTATGTATCATTAAAGGATACTATTTCAGGCTTTAAGGCTATTCTTGAAGGCGATCTTGATTCAGTTCCTGAGCAAGCTTTCTACATGACTGGCTCTATCGAGGAAGTAAAAGAAAAAGCAGCGGAGACAGCGTAAATGTCAGTAATCCATGTTGATGTAGTTAGTGCGACTGAGGAAATCTATTCAGGCGATGCAAACTGTGTGTTTGCGCCTGCTTCTATGGGTGAGATTGGGGTCTACCCACAACATGTTCCGCTGATTAGTACACTTAAGCCTGGTGAGGTGAGAGTTGAAACAGAAAATGGCGTTGAGTCAATTTACGTTTCAGGTGGTATTGTTGAGGTGCAGCCACATACGGTGACAATATTTTCTGACACTGCGATTCGCGCTAATGATCTTGATGAAGCAAAAGCTCTTGAAGCGAAACAACGTGCAGAGGATGCAATGTCTGATGCACAATCAGACCAAGAAGTATCTACAACACAGGCGGCCCTAGCGGAATCTTTGGCGCAACTTCAAATGATTAGCAAGATGAGAGGGAAAAAGCGTTAAATTATAGCGATTATTTTTTTTAATCATTTAGGCCTATAGCAGAAGGGTTAGCGGCTTAATCTCAAAGCGAATCGAGCCTGTAGTCATAAAAAAATAAAAAAAAGCCTTGACATTAAGTTGCAAATACTATATATTGTGCACTGCAACAAATGTTGCACTGCAACAAACGTTGTTTAAATCTAACTTTTAACGATAATGGGGAAAATATTATGGCAAACGATACATTGAAATTATTTAAAGATATAACTGAAAAAAGCGTTGCTTCTTTCAAGAGTGTTGGTGAACTTAACCTACGTACATTTGAAGCACTTGCAGCAAAGCAAGTTGAGATAGTACAAGGTGCTGCTGACGCTGGTGTTAAGCAATCAGCTATTTTTACTGATGCTAAGGATGTTAACGAAGTACTAGCAGCTCAGTCTGATCTAGCTAACGTTTACACTGAGAGCCTTTCTAAGAATGTTACTGAAATTAGTGATATTCTAAAGGGTGCTCAAGAAGAGTTAACTGGTCTTGCTGAAACAGCTTTTGAAGATGCTAAGGTAAATGCTGAGAAAGTTGCTGCTGAAGTTAAGGCAAATGTTGAGAAGGCTACTAAAGCTAAAAAATAAAGATTAAATATAAAGATTGTTTTTGGGCGCCTGATAGGCGCCTTTTTTTTTGCTTGAGATTTGACTATCTTTGACTTATAAATAGTTAAAGAGAATATGTGCTTTTATGAAGTGGAAATGCTGGTGTTATAAGGAATTTTAGTTATTGAATGATGGTCGGGACGGCAAGATTTGAACTTGCGACCACTTGACCCCCAGTCAAGTGCGCTACCAGACTGCGCTACGCCCCGAAAATACAAAAAAATCTTATTTAAACTTTCCATAAGCGAAACCGGCAATAAAGGCTATTAAGCCAAAAGATAGTGATCTCGATAACCACATAAATAAATAGGCTTTGTCCGTAGTTATTAGGAATTGAGGCATCGTAACTGAAGTTGATATAAAGAGACTCCAGGCAAAAAAGAGCTGCGCATTGTCTAAAGGTATATTTCCAGAGCTTGTTTTTGGCTTTATAAGTCTAAAAAAAAGATAACCAAAACCAACTGAAATAACTACTGCAAAAACTTCAATTAATCCCATTCTAAAACCTCCAATTTCGTTACACTTCTAAGAAAAAATAATATATTTTACCTAGCGATATAAGTCCATTAAACTATTTAATTCAAGCCACATATTGGACACTCAGAGTCCTTAACAATTTTAACTTTTCTAAAACTGAGATCTAAGGCGTCAACCAACAATAATTCGCCACAAAGTTGCTCTCCTAAATCTAACAAGACTTTAATAGCCTGTAGCGCTTGGATGGTTCCTACTAGACCTGCTACGGGCGCTAAAACACCATTTTCAACACAACTCTCATTCTCACTTCCGTCTTTAGGATATAGGCATTGGTAACAAGGTTGATCTTTCTCATATCCTTTGAACACTGATATTTGACCTTCAAGCCGAATAACCGCGGCAGAGATGAGCGGTTTTTGAAATTCCAAACATGCCTTGTTAATTTCAAAACGACTTTCAAAATTATCAGTACCATCCAAGACTATATCTGCATCCTTTATCAATAAGGAAAGATTGTCAGTGTGCAAAATCTCATTTACTATCGTTACTTTAATATTTGGGTTTAGATCTAGCAGTTTGGTCTTTGCAGAATTGACCTTGTCATCTCCTATATCCGAAGTGCGGTGAATAATTTGACGTTGCAGGTTCGATAACTCTACCTGATCAAAGTCAGCAATCATTATATGACCGACTCCTGCAGCTGCCAAATACAAAGCAGTTGGCGACCCCAAACCGCCCATCCCAATAATAAGTATTGTAGAGTCGATGATTTTCTGCTGCCCCTCAATATCAATCTGCGGCAACATAATTTGTTTAGAATATCTAAGTAATTCTTGGTCGTCCATATTTAATTAAAGTACTTTTCTATCTTTGGCAGTATTACCAAGCGACAGTATTGCTGATTAGGATTGTTATTATAATAGTTTTGATGGTAATTCTCGGCAGCATAAAAAACATCCAGAGGACTAATTTCTGTTACCGCATTTGGAATAGATTCAATTGCTGCTTTAGCTAAATTTCTTTGCTCTGAATTTATATAAAATACCGCTGACCGATACTGAATACCCACATCCGCACCTTGACGATTTAGACTAGTCGGATCATGAGTCAAAAAAAACACTTCAAGTAAATCAGAAAAGGAAATCTCGCTTTCATCAAACTCTATTTTTACAACTTCTGCATGACCAGTTTGACCAGAACATATATCTTCATAGGTGGGGTTTTCTTTAGAACCATTACAATAACCATTGGTTAAACCTTTAACTCCTTTGATGCGCTGTAATATAGCCTCTACACACCAAAAACATCCACCGGCTAAATATGCTGTTTGCATGTATGATAGTTGTTTGTGAAAAATATAGTATATCTGATGACAGCTAAAGAAGTCGTAAATGCATTGAAATTAGTAGCAACTGAAGAGCGCCGCAAAGTAAATGAATGGTTCTTTAAGACAGGAAAAGGTGAATACGGCTATGGTGACATCTTTCTTGGCGTAACTATGCCAAATATTCGTAGAATTGCAAAAAAATTTAGTCAAGAGATCTCTTTACAGGAGATTACCAAATTAATACGAAGCCCTATTCATGAGGTTAGACTTTGTGCTCTGATTATATTAGTCAATAAGTACAAAAAAGAAGATAACGAGAAAATCTATCAATACTATATGAAACATTTGACTGCTATCAATAACTGGGACTTAGTTGACTCAAGTGCACCTTATATTGTTGGAGATTATCTCTACAAACACCCTGAAAAAACAACAATTTTATTTGATCTAGTAAGATCTGACAATCTCTGGATTAGGCGAATTAGCATTATCTCAACTTTTACTTTTATTAGAAATAATCAATTCAAACCTACTCTTGATCTAGCAAAGTTGCTACTTGAAGACAATCATGACTTGATACACAAAGCTCTAGGATGGATGCTTCGTGAAATATATAAAAGAGATAGTGACTTGATAAGAAAATTTTTAATACAAAACTATGCACAGATTCCCAGAACTACTTTAAGATATGCCATTGAGCGCATGGATAAAAGAGAGAGAAAAAAATATCTCAAAGGGGACTTCGATGTACCAAATTAGCTTTTATGTGCCTAAATCTCACACTGAGCTGGTTAAAAAAGCAATGTTTGATGCCGGTGCAGGCTCGACTAATAATTCAAACTACACTAACTGTTCATGGCAAATCGAGGGAGAAGGACAATTTATGCCCACTCAAAAAGCTAATCCGGTTATCGGCAAGCTAGATCAACTAGAAACCGTTCCTGAACATAAAGTAGAAATGGTTTGTGCTGGCGAATATATTGATGAGGCCATATCTGCTTTAAAAATAACACATCCCTATGAAGAGATTGCTTATTGCGTTATTAAAATGGAGGCAATATGACTGAAAACAAAAATAATATTCATGAGAGTGGATTAATTCTTACCTTGCTGACGCTCTCTTCTGCTGCCTTAATATGGCTATTCACGCCATTCCTTCCAGCGCTGTTTTTGTCACTATTAATTTGCATCACAACATACAGTGGATTTAATAGATTAGCTCAAAAATACTCTCATCATAGAGCTGCCCTGGTAATGGTTTTCGGGGTAACAATACTGTTAATTCTACCTCTAAGTTATGTAATTTTAGTTAGTGGTATCGAAGTTACTACTCTAATTCGAATGCTTGAAAACAATTTTCAGATAAGTGAAATTCGAAAAATATTTGACCAAACAGTCGCAGGACTGCCACTGAAAGACACAATTAGAGAGTTTCTTGATAGCACGGTGAAGAACAACATTGAAAGTATTGTTATCACAATCAAAGACTTTGCCATCATGATTCTAAGAAGTATCTTGACTTTGTCGAGCCAGTTCATCTTCTTTGTCATCATTACAATCTTTTCGCTGTATTACTTCTATGTAGATGGTGAATTGATCATCGAAAAAATTAGAGCTATTTCGCCTCTAGAAGATAAACTCAATGACATCCTCTTAAAGGAGTTTTCCGGCTTATCGGTAACCCTTGTTGGAAGCGTATTTCTGGTTTCTCTGCTACAAGGTTTAGTGTTTGCAGTAGGAGCCTCAATGGTCGGCTTGTCAGCATTGTTTTTTGGCGTCTCGATGGCATTAGCAGGCTTCATTCCTGTACTTGGTGGTCTGCTTGTTTGGCTCCCTTTATCATTATATTTGTTTGCCATAGGTGAGACAGCGAATGCATTTATTATTTTGTTTTTTGGAGTTGTATTGGCTGGCACCTTGATCGATAACTTTGCTCGACCATTTATTATCAAAAAGCTCTCTAAAACAATGAACCATAGTAGTGCACTAGATCATACCTTGATTACTGTTTTAGCAACGCTAGCAGGCATTATCCAGTTCGGTATTCTAGGGTTATTTATTGGCCCGATAATTGCAGCCATGACGATAACTATAATTGATATTTATAAAATCAAATATATCGAGCCAAAAAATTAAGATAATCGATAAATTCACTAGCCAAAACAACTTATAGATTACAACATGCTGAAAGAATTAATCGACTATATAAATACCAATCAAGGTAACAATAACGCAGATCAATACCTCGACGCTAGATATGTTCGTTTAACAGACGAGCACTATGCACAGATAGCTGAGGCGATGCCCAATGGCGGCATTGAACCAAGAAAGGCATCATTATGTCCTGCCGAAAGATTTTTTCTGCACTTTAAAGAAACAATCCTTTTTGTAAATAGAAACTCTCCCGAAAAAGAAGTTTTGTATAGTGTTGATATGGCTCAAGATGCTGAAATATTAACTAGCACAACAAACGAAAACGAGCAGAATCAACTCAACTTTGTTTCGTTTTGTTTTGATGATGACTATCTGCCAAGATTAATCTATCATGATTTGTCTTCGCGCAACAATGATGACGAAACAATGCAACTGATGATGGACTCAGTAATGCCTGTATTGCGAGCATTTATGTGCGCAATTAGCGAATAAATGGTTGCTACTTAAGGCCTATTTTTGTTGCCTTTTTTAGTTTGGGTCCGGCTTTAAAGGTTACTACTTTTCTGGCACTAATCATGACCTCTTCGCCGGTCTTTGGATTTCTACCGGGGCGTTGAGATTTTTCCTTTACAACAAAATTACCAAAACCAGATAGTTTAATATTTTCACCATTACTTAAAGTTTCAATTATCTGGTCAAAGAATTCATTTGTAATTGACATGGCCTGAGTTTGAGTTAGACCAGTTTCCTTTACTAGGGCGTCAGCTATATCTTGTTTAGTGAGTGACACAATTACTCCCTTAATTTTGCAGAAAATTTACTAACTAGATGCGCAATCACTTCGCTAACTTGTTGGTTTAATTGCTCATCTGTTAGGGTAATATCGTTTGATTGATATATCAAATTTAGCGCCATACTTTTTTTATCTTTGTCGATATTTTCACCCTCGTATACATCAAATAATTTAACATCAATCAAGTAATTTTGCTTCAAAGAGTTGATTGAATTGATTAACTGTTCCGCCTTTATATCTTTTCCAACCACCACAGCAATATCTCGATGTGAAGCCTGGTAAGCAGAAAAAGGTTTAAAAGTTGAAATCTCTTTGTCCTGTATATCACCTTGATTTAATTCAAATAAAAATACACTAGGTAAAGATAATTTTTTTTGTATCACAGGGGATAACGCTCCTACCCAGCCAATAACCTTGCCTTGATTCGATATCGTAGCCGTCTGTCCAACCTGTAGAGCCGGATGCTCAGCGGCTTCAAATTGGTAACTCTTAGCACTCAGATTTAATAGTGACTCGACGTCTGACTTGAGATCAAAAAAATCTACATTTCTTTCAGCTGAACCCCATTGCAAATCGTATCGCTGTCCGCAAACAATGCCAGCAATTTTTTGTTCTTGCTGATCCACTGAAACACCTTTAAAGCAAAGACCCAATTCAAAAAATCTAGCATTATTATGGCCCCTTCTCTGATTCGTTTGAACGGTCTGTAACAATCCTGGCCATAAACTTGAACGCATAATAGACATGTCATCAGAGATTGGATTCTTAAGTGCAATTTTTTCTGAATTTGGATTAATTAAATCATGATATTCATTAGAGATAAAGCTGTAAGTGATTACTTCCTGATACCCTCTATTTACTAGCGAATGGGAAATATCATGGGAAGTTATTTGTGTTTGATTCGCCGATGAGATATTTACACTTGATGAGAGGTTATGAACTGGCACCTTGTCATAACCATAAAGCCGCACTAATTCCTCTATTAAGTCGGCCTGTAGACGAATGTCGAAACGAAAACTAGGTGGGTCAATTGTCCATGAGCTACTGCCGTGACTAATAGTATCAAAATGAAGAGATTTAAACTTCGATTCTATCCAGGCAGGATCTAATTCAAAACCTAATACTCTAGATATTTTTTCGCTTGTAATATTTATTTGTTCGATAGTTGGAAGTGATGACGCATCAATACATTGATTAATTTCTGATGCTTTACCACCACAAATTTCAAGAACCAATTCGGTTGCTCTTTCCATCGCCCTTTGAGTTAACTCATAATCAACACCTCTTTCAAACCTCAAAGAAGATTCGGTGTGCAAACTATACGATCTCGCTACGCCAGAAATAGAGACAGGATCAAAAAAGGCGCTTTCGAGAAGTATTTCTGTTGAATCATTCTGAGTAGCAGTCGAAATTCCACCCATCACTCCGGCAATCGCTATGGCTGAATGCTGATCAGAAATCACAAGCGTATTGTCCTTAAGAGTAACGGTTTGTTCATTCAAAAGTTCAATTGTTTCACCGTCTTTTGCCATCCTAACATTAATATCGCCATTTATTTTATTAAGATCAAAGGCATGCATCGGTTGCCCTAATTCCAGCAATACGTAGTTTGTAATATCTACTACTGGCGAGTGAAGTTGTTGAGATGCCCTTAAGAGTCTTTGCGCCATCCATTGAGGTGTCTTAGCTGTGGTATCGATACCCTCTATAACTCTAGTTAAATACTTTGGGCAAGCCTTTGGGTTGGATATTGTTGAATTAAAGGTTCTCTTTCCAGATATCTTTGCTCGGTAATCTCTTTTTGGTAGCGCTAAGTCATAAATAGCACAAACCTCTCTAGCAACCCCAAGAATACTAAAACAATCGCCTCTATTTGGAGTGAGATCTAGTTCTATTATATTTTCATCAAGATCAAGGAATTTTCTTAGGTTCTCGCCTAAAGGGGCTAAGGAATCCAGCTCCATAATCCCTTCATGTTCATCAGAAAGCCCAATTTCTGACTCTGAACAGATCATGCCGACCGATTCAACTCCACGCAATTTAGCTCTTTTTATTTTAAAGTTGTTAGGCAATACAGCACCGACAGTTGCAACTGCCACTTTAAGACCTTTACGAACGTTTGGCGCGCCACAGATAATTTGCAGATTGCTGCTATTACCAATATCAACTCTACAAAGACTTAATTTGTCAGCATTAGGATGCTTTTCACAGTCAACTACTTTACCGACCACAACGCCTTCAAAGTTAGGCGCAACTGGGCCAATCTTATCAACTTCAAGGCCAGCCATAGTTAACTTTTCAGCCAACTCTGTATCACTAACTTTTGGGTTAGACCATTCCCTTAGCCATGAAGTAGATATATTCATTTGTAATCCCTATTCACTTGAACTGATTCAAAAAGCGAATATCATTTTCAAAAAATAGTCTCAAATCATTAACTCCATATCTAAGCATTGCTAAACGCTCTACCCCCATACCAAAAGCTAAGCCTGAATACTCTTCAGGATCAAGGTCGACCGCCTTGAGGACATTTGGATTAACCACACCACAACCTAAAACTTCAAGCCAACCGGTTTTTTTACAAACCCGACAGCCCTCTCCTTTACAAATTACACAACCTATATCTGCTTCGGCTGAAGGCTCAGTGAAGGGGAAATAGGATGGACGAAAGCGCACTTTAAGATCTTCCTGTTCAAAATATGTCCGCAGAAAATCAATTAACAATCCTTTGAGTTGGGCAAATGTTGCTTTCTTATCAACAACCAATCCCTCAACCTGATGAAACATCGGTGTATGGGTTACATCAGAATCACAACGATAAACTCGACCAGGTGCAATCATTTTCACTGGCGGTTTTTGCTTTTCTAAGGTTCTGATCTGGACTGGCGATGTGTGTGTCCTAAGGACATTGCCGTCATCAAAATAAAAGGTGTCATGCATTGCCCTAGCGGGATGATATTCAGGAATATTTAGTGCACTAAAATTATGAAAGTCATCTTCAATTTCAGGGCCAAGTTCAACCTCGAAACCACCCTTGGTAAAAATACTTTCGATATGATTGAGTGTTTGAGTTATTGGATGCAGACCGCCATTTTCAACATCTCTGCCAGGCAATGTGACATCAACTTGCTCATCATGTAAGCGCTTTTTAAGGGCAATATCTTCAAGCTCACCTTTACGATTTTCAATAAACTTTTGTATATCAACCTTGGCTTGATTGATAGCATCTCCCATTACCGGTCTATCTTCTTTAGGTAGCTTGCTGACACCCTTTAATAACGCGGTTAGTTCGCCTTTTTTCCCTAAATAGTGAACTCTTACACCATCAAGATCTTTTAAGTCGTCAGCTTTAGAGACGGCCTTCTGGGCTTCATTAAGTATCTTGTTAATCAAAATGACTGCTAATAAGTTTTGTTTTAAAGACCGCAGACAAAGTTGCGGTCTTTGTTTAGTTTACTTCTTCGCCAATCCAGCTTTTGCTTGATCCGCAATCTTTGCGAAAGCATCCTTATCAAAAATTGCAATATCAGAGAGAACCTTACGATCAATTTCTATGCCGGCCTTGTTTAATCCGTTAATAAATTGCGAATAACTTAAACCATTATTTCTGGCCTCTGCATTGATACGTACAATCCATAATCTACGGAACTGACGACGACGCTGGCGGCGGTCACGATAAGCATATTGACCTGCCTTGATAACTGCTTGTTTGGCGACGCGATAGACTTTTGAGCGGGCACCATAGTATCCTTTTGCTTTCTTTAATACTTTTTTGTGTTTAGCGTGTGCTTGCACACCTCTTGAAACTCTTGCCATAGTAATACTCCTAGATTAACTGTAAGGTAACATTTTCTTGACCATCGGCACATCAACTTTTTCGATTGCGTCTGGTGAGCGCAGTGAGCGCTTTCTAGAAGTACTCTTCTTGGTCAAAATATGACGCAAGTGCGAGTGTTTTGACTTATAACCACCATTGGCGGTCTTTTTGAAGCGCTTTGCAGCACCTCTATTGGTTTTTAACTTTGGCATCATTTACTCCTTTGCCTTATCGGCAATATTTTCAGGCTATCGCCTTACTTTTTCTTCGATTTGGGTGCTAGCATCATGCCAAGCTGGCGACCCTCCAATTTTGCACGTTGTTCTACAACTGCAAATTCTTCACAATCCATTTCAATTCTATCAAGCATCTCCATGCCTAACTCTCGATGCTGAACTTCTCGACCACGAAACCAGATAACCACTTTAACTTTATCACCATTATCAATAAATTTAACTAAATTCTTAAACTTAATCTGATAGTCAGCCTCTTCGGTACCGGGACGATATTTAATCATCTTAACGTGGGTTCTCTTTTGCTTTTTCTTAGCGTCACTCTTTTGCTTTTTTTGTTCGTATTGATATTTACCGAAATCCATAACCCGACAAACTGGTGGTTCTGCATTGGGTGAAACCTCTACTAAATCTAAGCCCACATTGGCTGCCATTTCTACTGCCTGATCAATATCAAGGATCCCTTGTTGTTCACCATTTCCATTAATCACCCTAACTTTGGGTGCACTAATATATTGATTAATTCGTGTCTTTATCTTACTTGTAATAACTACTCCTGATTAATTAGTTTTATCAAAGCCTCTACAGGCATTGAACCCAAATCCTTTCCGCCTCGTTGGCGTACTGAGATTTCATTATTCTCCATCTCTCTATCACCTGCAACCAAAATGTAGGGATAGCGTTGCATTGAGTGCTCGCGTATTTTAAAGCCTATCTTCTCATTCCGCAAGTCCGAAATCACTCTAAGTCCTTGTTTTTTTAGCTTCTTCTCAACTTTATTAACAAATTTTTCTTGTTTTTGAGTAATATTAAGGATCACTGCCTGGATTGGTGAGAGCCATGATGGAAAAGCGCCCTCATAATGTTCAATCAATATCCCTGCAAACCTCTCTATCGAGCCAACTATAACTCGGTGGAGCATGACAGGTGTTTGTTTTGATCCGTCTTCAGCAATATACTGCGCCTCGAGCCTTTCTGGCATAGAGAAATCTGCCTGCACAGTGCCACACTGCCACTCACGATCAAGGCAATCTCTTAATACAAATTCAACCTTTGGTCCATAAAAAGCCCCTTCGCCTTCTTGCAAGCTCCAATCAAGGCCCTTTGCATCCAAGGCTTCTGCCAGAGCCGCTTCCGACTTATCCCAAACCTCGTCAGAACCGACACGCATTTCAGGACGAGTTGAAAGTTTAATATCGATACTTTCAAAACCAAAATGTTTATAAACTTCAAAAGTCAAATCAATGAAAGCCGAAACTTCGCTCTGAATTTGTTCAGGCATACAAAAAATATGAGCATCGTCTTGTAC
>Ga0208896_1000916_pt1 | contig 15207 bp, 17 predicted proteins | sample ETNtaG_27_FD_185778 | JGI IMG/M metagenome (GOLD analysis project Ga0208896, IMG submission 185778) | Marine microbial and viral communities from oxygen minimum zone, Eastern Pacific Ocean - ETNP201406SV63 (SPAdes) (version 2) | ecosystem: Environmental > Aquatic > Marine > Oceanic ... | reverse complement strand
ATCATTTAAAAAAGTCAAAATAAATATTTCTGAAGATGAAATATTGGCAAAAATTGAAGAGAGAAATATAGCTAGAGAAAATAAAAATTATAAAGAGGCAGATAAAATCAGAAACCATCTTTTAGACAAAGGAGTATTAATTGAAGATAAAGATGGTAAAACTTCTTGGAAAATTAAATGAACAAAGATAAACTTTATATATTTGACACTACACTAAGAGATGGAGCACAAACTCAAGGAGTGGATTTTTCTTTAGAAGATAAGCTAAAAATAGCAAATTCATTGGATAACTTAGGAGTTGATTATATAGAAGGAGGTTGGCCAGGAGCTAACCCAACTGATACAGAATTTTTTCAAAAAAATATTAAATATAATAATTCTATTTTAACCGCATTTGGCATGACCAAACGAACTGGAAGGAGTGCTGAAAATGATCCAGGTTTGTCCGCGTTACTTAATAGCAACACAAAAGCAATATGTCTTGTTGGTAAAACATGGGATTTCCATGTTGATGTTGCGTTAGGAATAACCGAAAATGAAAATTTAGATAATATTAGCGAGAGCACTAAACTTTTTGTTAAAAAAAATAAAGAATTTATGTTTGACGCTGAGCATTTTTTTGATGGATATAAGAACAACAAGAATTACGCTATTTCATGTATTAAATCTGCTTATGAGAATGGAGCTAGATGGATAGTTCTTTGTGATACAAATGGCGGAACTTTACCAAATGAGGTTTCAGAAATAGTTTTGGAAGTATCAAAGAATGTTCCTGGAGAAAATCTTGGAATACATGCCCATAATGATACTGGCAATGCTGTCGCTAATTCATTAGCAGCAGTTTTATCAGGCGCTAGACAAATACAAGGGACAATTAATGGATTAGGAGAAAGATGTGGAAACGCAAATCTAATGTCCATTATTCCAACAATTCATTTAAAAGATAATTTTTCAAAATTGTATTCTACCAATATTAAATCAGAAAGTATTAAAAAATTAACTCAATCATCACGATTGTTAGACGAAATTTTAAATCGTAAGCCAAATATGCATTTGCCTTACGTTGGAGCAGCAGCATTTTCTCACAAAGGTGGACTGCATGTTTCTGCTGTTCAAAAGAATCCAAAAACATACGAACATATAGAACCTGAACTTGTAGGAAATACAAGAAATATTGTAGTATCAGATCAAGCTGGTAAATCTAACATTGTATCTAGACTTAAATCTATTGGAGTTAATTTTAAAGAAAGTGATCCAAAAATTAAAAAACTACTAGAGGAAGTAAAAGACAGAGAATTTATTGGATACAGCTATGATGGAGCCGATGCATCATTTGAACTTCTGGCAAGAAGAATTATGGGCGAAATCCCAAGATATATTTTAATTAAGGAATATGATGTGAGCGTAAAAAAAGATAACTCTGGCAATATTGTATCTTCAGCGAAAGCTCAGTTGCAAGTAGATAAAAAAATAATCCTTTGTGAAGGTGTAGGTAATGGCCCAGTTCATGCATTAGATAATGCGATAAGAAATAATGTTGATAAATTAGCCAAGTACTCAAAATATTTAAAAGATCTAAGATTAGTTGATTACAAAGTTAGGATTTTAAACACGGGAACGGAAGCTGTAACTAGAGTTTCAATTGAAAGCACAGACTCAAAAGGTAAAAATTGGTTTACAATAGGTGTATCAGAAAACATTATAGACGCATCATTTAAAGCATTAGTTGATAGTTTAGATTATAAATTATTTAAAGATAATGCTCCAGCTAGCATTTAATGTCTTTTTCAAATATTTCATTTATACTTCATAAACCTCAGTTATCAGAAAATATAGGAGCTTGTGCAAGGGCAATAAAAAATTTTAATTTTGATAAATTAATTTTAATAGATCCAAAACCAAGCTTTCCAAATGATAAAATAATAGCTACTTCAGTTGGTGCCAAAGATATAATAAAAAAAAGTAAAGTTTTTGATAATTTAGAACCAGCATTAAATAAAATTGATTATTTAATTGCTACAACTTCTAGATTTAGAAATAAAAATATAAAACATATTCAGTTAAAAGATTTAAAAAAAATTGATTATAAAAGAAAAATAGGATTTTTGTTTGGTTCTGAAGCATCAGGTTTGTCAAATAATGAAATTAGTTTTGCTAATTACACTATGCAAATACCTACTAATGCTAATTTTAAATCATTAAATATCTCACATAGCTTAATTATAGTGGCACAAATAGTTTATAACTTAATTAATTTAGATTTAAGAAATTATTCTAAATCCCAAAAGATTAATCCAGCTACAAAAAAGCAAGTACAATCAATGCTAAATTTATGTATAAAAAATCTTGAAGATAAAAATTTTTTTAAACCCAAAGAAAAAAGACCTATCATGCTTGAAAATTTAAGAAGTATTTTTTATAGAATGGAACTTTCAGAAAAAGAAACTCGCATTTTATCAAGTGTATTTGCAAGTTTATCCAAAAAAGGTTGATTGACAAAATAGATGTTAAGTTTATAAAGCGCAATATTAAATGACAAAAAGACTAAACTCCAAACATAAAGTTGATAGAAGACTAAAAGTAAACCTGTGGGGAAGGCCTAAGAGTCCATTTAATAGTAGAGCATATCCTCCAGGTCAACACGGCCAAACAAGAAGTTCAAAACCTTCTGATTTTGGAATACAGCTTCAGGCTAAACAAAAACTTAAGTCTTATTATGGAAATATGAATGAGAGACAGTTTAGGAATATGTATAAAAAAGCTATTATGAAAAGAGGAGATACAGCTGAAAATTTAATTGGTTTATTAGAGAGAAGATTGGACGCTGTAATATACAGATCAAAATTATCAAACACTATATTTTCATCAAGACAATTAATTAATCATGGCCATGTAAGAGTTAATGGCAAGAAAGTAAATATATCTAGCTATCAAGTTAAAGAAGAAGATAGTATTGAAATAAGGGATAAATCAAAACAACTTGCTTTAATTGATATTGCTTTAGCAAATAGAGAAAGAGAAGTTCCTGAATATTTACAACTTGATGAAAAAAATAAAAAAGTAAAATTTGTTAGAATTCCTAAGTTTGAAGAAGTTCCTTATCCTGTTGTTATGGAACCAAATCTAGTAATTGAATATTATTCAAGATAACTAGCTTTTCTTTTTAAATTTTATATTTTTATCTTCTAATAATTTAGACAATTCACCATTTTCATACATTTCTTTTACAATATCACACCCACCAACAAATTCATTTTTTACATAAAGCTGAGGAATAGTTGGCCAGTCACTATAAATTTTTATTGTTTCTCTTAAATTTTGATTTTCAAGAACATTAACTCCTTTGAAATTAACTTCTAATATTTTTAAAATGTTTGAGACAGCCATTGAAAACCCACATTGAGGAGCATCAGGAGTTCCTTTCATAAATAGACATACTTCATTATTGTCTATTTCATTTTTAATAAAATCATTAGTTTGATGATCCATTTAACTCTCCTTCGTTTTTATAGCTAAAGCATGTAATTCATTACCCATTTTACCCTGCAAAGAATTATATACCATTTTATGCTGTTCTATTTTGCTTTTGCCAGAAAATTGTGAAGAAATTATTGTTGCAGAATAATGATTACCATCACCAGCCAAATCTTGTATTTCTACACTAGCATCAGGTAGGGCTTCTTTAATTAATACTTCAATTTCTTTTAAATCCATTGTCATTAGTTAACCATATAATTTCTTAACCAATTTTTATTTTCATTTTCAAGTTCATCTACAGATAAATTTGTATTGTTATCAAGTATTATATTTGATTTATCAACTGTTCCTATTTCATCATAATGTACTGAATTTTCTTCTAATATTTGTTTTGTTTTATCTATGTTTGTTTTACTTACTTCAATTACATATCTTCCTTGATCTTCACCAAAAAAAAATTCAAACTTATTAATTAACCCCTTAATTGGGTTAAATTTAATTCCTTTTTTGCCCTTAATACACATTTTAGATATCGCTATTAAAATTCCACCTAACGAAACATCATGACAAGTATCAATTAAATTTTGATCTATTAATTTTAAAACAGTACCTCCAATATTTTTTTCATTAAATAAGTTTATGCTTGGTGGAGGTCCTTTTTTTTCTGCTAATATTTCTTTTGCAAATACGCTTTGATCAAGATGACCTTCAGTTTTTCCTAATATTAATACTAAATTACCTTCTTTTTTAAAATCCATAGATATCATTTTTTTATATTCTTTGATTAAACCAACGCCTCCAATTGTGGGAGTAGGTTTAATACCTTTATCCTTTGTTTCATTGTAAAAAGATACATTTCCCGAAACAACAGGAAAGTCTAAATATTTACTAGCTTCAGTAATGCCTTCTACACATTCAACAAATTCTCCCATATTTTTTTCTTTTTCTGGATTTCCAAAATTTAAACAATTTGTTAATGCAATAGGTTTAGCACCAACAGAAATTAGATTTCGCCAGCTTTCACAAACAACTTGTTTTCCTCCAGTAAGAGGGTGAGCAAAACAATATGAAGCAGATGAGTCAACTGATGCAGCGACAGCTTTATTTGTTCCGTGTACTCTTACAATACCAGCATCGCCGCCAGGTTTTTGTATAGTATCACCCATAACTGTTTGATCGTATTGATCCCATATCCATTGTTTGTCAGAAATATTTGGATTTTTTAATATTTTTTTTAAACAATCACTTAAATTTAGAGATTTAAAATCATCTTTTTTAATTATTAATTTTTGAGGGAGTTTAGTTTTTTTCCATTTTCTATCATAAACAGGAGCATTTTCTGCTAAAAGATTTATTGGTATATTTGCAACAGACTTGTTATCAAAAAATAATTCTATTTTTTCTGAATTGGTAGTTTTTCCAATAATAGCAAAGTCCAAGTTCCACTTATCAAAAATTTTTTTTGCTTTATTTTCTTTACCGTTTTCTAAAATTATAAGCATACGTTCCTGACTTTCCGATAACATTATTTCATATGGAGTCATTTTTTCTTCTCTACAAGGCACTTTATTTAAATTTAATTCTATTCCTAAATTTCCTTTAGAAGCCATTTCTATACTTGATGAAGTTAAACCAGCAGCACCCATATCTTGAATTGATATAATAGAATTATCAGCCATTAATTCTAAACAAGCTTCAAGTAACAATTTTTCGGTGAATGGATCGCCTACTTGAACGGTAGGTTTTTTTTCTTCAATTTTTTCGTCAAAAATTGCAGAAGCCATGGATGCACCATGAATTCCATCTCTGCCAGTTTTTGATCCTACATAAATAACAGGTTTGTCAATTCCAGAAGCTTTAGAGTAAAAAATTTTATTTTTATTTACTAAACCCAAAGTCATTGCATTAACCAATATATTTCCATTGTAAGATTCATCGAAGCTTGTTTGTCCAGCAATAGTAGGTACACCAATACAATTTCCATATCCTCCTATACCTTTAACTACACCTCTTAATAAATTTTTTGTTTTTTTATGATGTGGAGATCCAAAATGAATAGAATTAAGATTGGCAATAGGTCTGGCTCCCATTGTAAATACATCACGCATTATTCCGCCCACACCAGTAGCCGCACCCTGATAAGGTTCAATAAAAGAAGGGTGATTATGACTTTCTATTTTAAAAACTATTGCATCATCATCTCCTATATCAATGACACCAGCATTTTCACCTGGTCCTTGTATAACTTTATTACCTTTTGTATGGAGCTTTTTTAAATGTTTTCTTGAAGATTTATATGAACAGTGCTCATTCCACATAGCGGAAAATATAGCAAGTTCCGTTATGTTCGGGACTCTTTTTAACAAATTACGAATATTTTTATATTCTTCTTTGTTTAAACCATGTTCTAAAGCAATGTTTTCTGTAACTTCCATTATTTAAAATTTTCTAATAAGTTTTTGAAAAATAAAGAACCATCTTCGCCTGATAAATAACTATCAATCATTCTCTCAGGATGAGGCATCATCCCTAAAATATTTTTTTCTTTATTAAAAATTCCAGCAATATTTTTTATTGCTCCATTAGGGTTGTGATCTTCGTTTTCTAAACCTTCTTTGTTACAATAAGTAACTGCAATCTGATTATTTTCTTCTATAGATTTTAACTCATCATCAGAGCAATAATAATTACCTTCATTATTTGCTATATGAAGTTCTAATATATTTTTTTTTATATTTTTAAAAAATTTATTTTTATTATCGTTTATTTTTATATAAACATTTTTACAAATAAAATTTAGGAATTTATTTTGTTGAAGAACACCAGGTAGCAATCCTGTTTCTGTGAGTATTTGAAAACCATTGCAAATACCCAAAACCAAACCTCCAGATTTTGCAAAATCTATAACAGAATTTATTATTTTTGATTTTGCAGCAATAGAGCCACATCTTAAATAGTCACCATAAGAAAAACCACCAGGTAAAACAATTAAATCACTTTTTGGGACACTATCTTCATCATGCCAAACCATTTGGTTCTTAAAACCAAATTTTCTTAAAGCAACATCCATATCCCTATCACAATTTGATCCTGGAAAAACAATGACTGATGATTTCATATTTAGATTTAAATAATTTTATAATCTTCAATTACTAAGTTGGCTAAAAGTTTTTTACACACTTCATCAATTTGAGATTTTGCTTTATTTCCATCTGCTTCGTTAATTTCGATGTCAAAAAACTTTCCTTGTCTTACTTCACTTATATTTTTAAAATTCATTCCATTTAAAGTTTGTTGGATAGCTTTACCTTGAGGATCTAATACTCCATTTTTCAGAGTTATAATGACTTTAATTTTCATTATTTCTTTTTAATTTTAACAGCTTTAGGTTTTGGAAATTTTATAGGTCTAATATTTGATTGTTCGTGAAGAATGTTCAATCTTCTTGCAACTTCTTGATATCCTTCAAGCAAGTTTCCCAAATCTTTTCTAAAAATATCTTTATCTAATTTTTTTTCAGTAGTTGAGTCCCAAAGCCTGCAAGTATCAGGACTTATTTCATCTGCTAGAATTATATTATTATCTTGTGAAGATCTTCCAAACTCAATTTTAAAATCAACTAATTTTATACCAACTCCTCTAAACATTCCTTGTAGAAAATCATTTATTCTTTTACATTGCTCGTTAATCAATTCTAATTCCATTACATTCATCCAATTAAATGATAATATATGTTCCCGGCTAACCAAAGGGTCACCTAAATCATCATTTTTTAGGCAATATTCAATTAAAGGATAATCCAGAACTGTACCTTCTTCAATTCCAAGTCTTTTTGTTAATGATCCAGTGGCAATATTTCTAATAACAAACTCAATAGGAATAATCTCAACAATTTTTACAAGTTGCTCTCTCATATTAATTCTTTTAATGAGATGATTTTTTATTCCAATTTGATTTAAATTAGAAAAAATGTGTTCAGAAATTCTGTTATTTAAAATTCCTTTTCCTTCAATAATTGCTTTTTTTTGATTATTAAAAGCGGTAGCATCATCTTTAAAATGTTGAATAGCTAAATTTTTTTCTGGAGAAGCATATAAAATTTTTGCCTTCCCTTCGTATAATTTTTTTCCCTTTTTCATTATTTAAATACTCTTTTAAATATATAGTTTACATTTTTAAAATGTTTAGAATACTTAAATATACTGTCAATTTTCTTTGATGATATCTTATTTGTAATAGATTTATCTTTTTTTATTAAATCAATTAAATCAATATTTTTTGCATAACTTTCTTTTGAATGTTTTTGAACAATTCTATAGGCTTTCTCTCTTTGTATGCCAGATTTAGTGAGCTCAATCATCACCTCTTGTGAAAAAACTAATCCTTTAGTTATATTTAAATTTTTCATCATTTTTTTAGGATAAATAATCATCTTATCTAATACATTGGATAGTCTTATTAAAGCAAAATCCAAAGTTATATTTGCATCGGGTCCAATATTTCTTTCTACACTTGAGTGAGAAATATCTCTTTCATGCCATAGAGCAATATTTTCTAAAGAAGGAATAACATATCCTCTTACTATTCTTGCGAGACCTGTTAAATTTTCACTTAATATTGGATTTTTTTTATGCGGCATAGCCGAAGATCCTTTTTGATCTTTTGAAAAAAATTCTTGTAATTCATAAACTTCAGATCTTTGAAGGTGTCTTATTTCAGTTGCTATTCTCTCAACAGATCCAGCAATTATGCCCAGTACTGAAAAATAATGAGCATGTCGATCTCTTGGGATAATTTGTGTTGAAATAGGCTCGGGTTTTAGTTTAAATTTTTTTGCAACGTATACTTCAACTCTAGGATCTATATTAGCAAATGTTCCAACAGCCCCAGAAATTGAACAAGTGGATATATTATCTATTGCATCCTCCAATCTTTTTTTGTTTCTTTTAAATTCTTCATAAAAAGAGGCTAACTTTAGACCAAAAGTTAAAGGTTCGGCATGTATGCCATGACTTCTCCCAATACATGGAGTAAATTTGTGTTTTTTTGCTTGTTTTTTTAAAACTGATAAAATTTTATCTATATCTTTAATTAATATATTTCCTGATTGAACTAACTGTAAATTAAAACTTGTATCCAATACATCTGAAGAAGTCATACCTTGATGTAAATATCTAGCTTTAATTCCAGCTTGCTCTGTAATGGATGTTAAAAAAGCTATTACATCATGTTTTACTTTCGCTTCAATATCATGAATTCTTTTAACTTTAATCTTTCCTTTTTTTTTAACAACAGAAGCGACACCTTTGGGTATTATTTTATATTTTTCCATTGCTTCTGCGGCAGCAATTTCAATATCTAACCAGATCTTATATTTATTCTCTTCTGACCAAATTTGAACAAGTTCTTTTCTAGAATACCGCGATATCATTAATTATATGGAGGCTTTCTATAATCTTTAACAGATTCTGTAAAAATTTCATAAGAATCTTCTGTTATTCCTACCGTATGTTCAAATTGCGCAGATAATGATTTGTCTTTTGTAACAGCTGTCCATCCATCATTTAAAACTTTCACATCAAATTTTCCTGCATTTATCATTGGTTCTATAGTAAAGGTCATTCCAGGTTTTAATTCAATTCCAGTATTTTTTTTACCATAATGAAGAACATTAGGAGGTTCATGAAAAACATTACTTATTCCATGACCACAAAAATCTTTTACTACAGAAAAACCCTTATCTTCAACATATGATTGAATTTCATATCCTATATCACCAAGTTTAATGCCAGGTTTAAGAATTTTAATTGCTTTCATCATTGATTCATAAGTTGCATCAATTAAATTTTTTGCTTTTATAGAAATATCTCCAATCGTAAACATTCGGCTAGTATCACCGTGATACTCATTAACAATAGCAGTAACATCTATATTAACCGCATCACCTTCGTCTAATATTCTATCCGAGGGTATTCCATGGCATACGACATGATTTAATGATGCACATAAAGACTTTTCAAAACCTCTATAATAAAGAGGAGCCGAATAACCTCCATTGTCATTTATAAATTCATAACTTAATTGATCTATTTTTTCAGTTGATATACCAGGCTTTACATAGTCTGTGAGCATATCTAAAGTTTGAGAAGCAAGCTTTCCTGCGATTCTCATTTTTTTAAATTTTTCAGAATAGTTATTCATTTATAATATTAATTTTTTTCTCAATTTTTATTTCTTTAGAACTTAAATAACATCTATAGGCTATAAAATTAACTCCAGCTTTTTTTGCTTCAATATAATCTTTATAGTAATTTGAATCTATATCTTTAGCTATTTTAAATTTATTTATATCCTGAATTTGAGTTAAAAATAAGACATAAGGTTTATATCCTTTTTTAATAGAATTAATTAACATTTTTAAATGCTTAGAACCTCTTGAAGTTACAGCATCAGGAAATTCTGCAACATTATCATCCCTTAATAATGTTACATTTTTAACCTCAAGTATTTTTTTATCACAAAGAAAATCAAATCTAGTATCGTCTGAATATTTAAATTCAGCTTTAATATTTTTTATTGATTTAAATTCATCAATTAATTTATTATTTAAAGCATGTTCAACTATTCTGTTAGCTCTATGCGTATTTACGCCGATAATTCTTTTCTTAACTTTAATCATTTCAAGAGTGAATTTTAGTTTACGTTTAGGATCGTTATGCTTGGTTACCCACACATCATTACCTTTATCAAGAAGGCCCAACATAGAACCAGTATTGGGACAATGGCTGACTAGAGTTCTATTATTTGCTTTTATATCTACAAAAAATCTTTTATACCTTTTGATTAATTTGCCTTCAATTAAACTGCTGGTAAATTTCATTTTTAATTTATTTATATTTGTAAATGACAAATAAAAAAGAAATAATTGCTGGAATAATAATAATTGGTAATGAAGTTTTATCTGGCAGAACCAAGGATATCAATACAAGCAATCTTGCAGAATGGTTAAATTCATTAGGAATTGAAGTAAAAGAAGTTAGAATAATTCCTGATGATGAACAAGTTATAATTGATACTGTAAACGAATTAAGAAATAATTTTAATTACGTCTTTACTACCGGAGGAATTGGCCCAACTCATGATGATATAACAGCGAAAAGCATATCTAAGGCATTTAGTTTAGAGTATGGATATCATAAAGAAGCTTTCTCAATATTAGAAAATTATTATAAACCCGGTGAGTTTAATGAAGGAAGACAAAAAATGGCAAAGATGCCAATTACAGCTAAATTAATTATAAATCCATCAAGTGGAGCGCCAGGTTTTTATGTTGAAAATGTTTTTTGTTTACCAGGAGTTCCGTCCATACTTAATTCTATGTTGGGTGGATTAAACAATGTTTTAGTTGGCGGTGACCAAGTTCTAAGCAAAACATTAAATTTAAGAACAGTTGAAAGTGAAATAGCCAAACCTTTATCCGATGTTCAAAAAAAAAATAATGAAGTTGAAATTGGAAGTTATCCTTTTTTTAGAGCAGGCAAATTAGGAGTTTCTATTGTATTAAGATCTACTAATCAAAAAAAAATTGATCAATGTAATGATCAAATATTAGAATTTGTAAAAGAAAAAAAAATTGAAATTTTAAGGAAGATTTAATGTTTTATTTTGCATACGGAAGTAATCTCAATCATCATCAAATGAAAAACATTAGATGTTTCGGTTCAAAATATTTAAAATCATATTATTTAAATGATTACAAAATGATATTCTCTCATCCACATAAATTAAATAAATTTGGTTACGCTAATATTATAAAAAGAAAAGGATCTAAAGTGCCAGGTGCAATTTGGGAAATCACAAAAGATCATGAAATAATATTAGATAATTATGAGCAATTTCCCAATATTTATCAAAAGGAATATTTCAATTTAAAGGAAAAAAAGATTATGTTTTACATTATGAGTAAATATATTGTGAAGAATCCTCCTAAAGTTTATGTTGATACAATTAACAAAGGTTATGAAGATTGTAATATTGATTTGAAAATAAAACATAAATTTTAATGATTAAATTTAATTCAAGCCCAGAACCAACAATAGGGGTTGAATTAGAACTTCAGCTAGTAGACAAAAATAATTTAAATTTAAATAATATATCTTCAAAAATACTTCCGAACATAAATAGAGAATTTTCAGACAATATTAAATGTGAATTGATTGAATCAATGATAGAAATCAATACTAATATTTGTTCAAATATTGAAGAAGTAGAAAAAGATATTAAAAATACATTAAATCATTTGGGCGGATTATTAAAAAATTATGAAACTGAAATTAATTGTACAAGTTTACATCCATTCGCAATAGGAAAAAATCAAATTATTACAGATAACATTCGATATAAACGAATAATGAAAGACCTTCAAATGGTAGGTAAACGTTTTATATCACAAGGACTACATGTGCACATAGGGGTTAATAATTCAGAAAATGCAATTAAAGTAAATAATGCTCTAAGAGTATATTTGCCTTTACTTCTATCTCTCTCAACATCATCTCCATTTTTTGAAGGTGAAGATAGTGGACTTCATTCCTATAGAACAAAACTTTTCGAGGCTTTACCTTTAGCGGGTATGCCTGACTATTTAGCTAATTGGAATCATTTTGAAAAATTAACTGAACAATTAGAAGTGGCAGGAATTATAAGTTCTGTAAAAGATTTATGGTGGGATGTTAGACCTCATCCAGGATTTGGAACTGTAGAAATAAGAGTTTGCGATATTCCTATTACTTTTAAAGAAATAATTGCTGTTGTTGCTTTAATACAAGCTCTTGTAGTTACTTTAATTAATTCTGAGCCTTACCCAGATACACATATACAAATACTTCAATCAAATAAATGGCAAGCAGCACGATACGGTCTAGATGGTATTCATGTAGATCCAATAAATTTCAAAAAACTATCAATAAAAAAAGCAATTGAGAATCTTTTTTTACTAGTTCAACCGACAATGACATCTTTAGGGACTGAAAAATATTTAGACAAATTAGAAGAAGTTTTAAAAGGTTCTACCGGATCTACCATACAAAGAAATCTTTATGAAAAGTCAAAAGATTTTAAGAAAGTTATAAAAACTTTGATGGAGAAATTTTATTAATAGTAATCCAGGAAAAATTTTATCAATTTTTTTTAATTTGTTCGGTATATTGCATTAGTTAGAAAATTTGATTTGTTTTTTGCTTTTCTAAATCCAATTAAAAATTCATCGTAAATTTCCCAACCTTGCTCATTATCTATTTTGTTTGAATATATTTGATCTGCTAAAGCAGTGATCAAAACATCGTGTTGTTTTTCATATTCTTGATTTTCTTCACTGTAAAATGATTGAAAATTTAAACCTATACAATCCAAAGATTTTGTAAAATATCCATAAGTAGATTTGCAATTTTCAACTTTCTTTTTATATTTGGTTGCTTTAGTCGAGCACGCATTTAACAACAGCAACATTAAAGAGATTATAATTATATTTCTCATAATTAATTTATTCCTTTGCTGTTTATTAATGCTACTAATTTTTTTGCCGTCTCTTTTGCAGTTATATTTATAGCATTATTTTTTGCAATTTCACTATCTGATCCTTTTCCTCTGCTTTGTACTCCTGATATTGTTCCCAAACTAACCGGGTCTCCATCTCCTAGTCTTGAAATTTCAGCTATAGATAAGGCCACATTTACCATTTTATTACCTGTAGCCGCATCTGTTTCTGCTACACCAACATCAAAACTTGCAAAAACAACATAACTTATATTCTTATCCATTAATATATCTTCTATATCCCACTTAACTTCTTCAGGAAAACTTCCACCAGACTCTAACGATTCGACTATCTCTTTTTTAAATTTTCTCCAATTTTTCCTAATCGCTCGACGACCAGATCTTGGTTCAAATCTTGCTTTAGTAAAAATTTCTTTCATACCTGCTTCCAACTTAGTGCTATCATTGTCATCAACTTTATATTTTGTTACATTTGCCTTTTTTAGAGTGCTACCACCTGTTGTAGTTGCGCTCGTTTCAGTACTTTCAGATGAAACGCCTGTATCAGTCTCCTGTTCATCAGCGTCAAAGCTTTTAGTTTTTTGAGTAACATCAGTTACTTTTTCATCATACTCTCTTTGTCCTACAATTGTTCTTGAAAAAAAAATCATTGCTAAACTAGATTTTTCACTAGTCGTTGAGTCAAAAATTTTTGAACTTTTATTAATTTCTATATTTAGTCTTGTTTCGTCAATATCAGCTTTCATTACAACTGATACTTTTTTTTTCTTCTTATCTACATTTTCTTCTACTATCGTTTGGCAAACTAAATAATTAGATAAATCACTATATATTTGACTTTCTATACTTACAAAGATCATCCTTTTTGATTCTTCCATATCTTGTATGTATTTCTTAAAAGCATTTTTACATGCTTTTTCTTTTGCAATTTCTAATGTTGCATTAATTTTTTTTTTAGAAGAACTTCCTTTATAAGTTTCGACCGCGGCACCTCTAAATTCAACTGCGTAGGAAACATTTAAATACAGAACAAATATAATTAACTTAATTATAAAAAATATTTTATTTACAACTTTCATAAATTTTGTTTAGTGTTTTAAATAATTTTTTGACTTTTTTATTATCATTTGAACTTTTTAACCATTTTTTATCAATTTCTATAGTCTGTTTACTAAATTTATCAAATAGAAATTTTAAACTATCTAAATAAAAAATCCATTCAAATGATTCTTTATTTTTAGTAGATCTTTTAGAAAATTCAACGTTTAGAGCATTTTTAAACTTTTCTTCAAAATATATTTTATCTAAATCTGGCTGTAAAAATTTTATGTTAACATAGCTTCCATATATCCATTGTTCGTCAATATTGCTTTCTTTAAATAAAATATTTTTAAATCCTCTGATAGTTAAATGTATGTGATAATCTGGATTTGGAAATTTAATTTCTCTTTGTGTATTTTCAAAAGTTAGCATTATACTGCTAGACGACCTGTCCTCACCATACGGTACAATTGCAATATTATTATTGTATGAAAGAAATGATCCTAGACTATTTGCAAATCTACTTTTTTTAAAAATATCATTATTTTTTGAATTTTTCATAATGTAATCCTCAGCCTTTTTTTCAAAAATTACTTTTGTCACGCCAATTCTATTTTTGTATTTAGTTTTAAAATTAAAGTTCTGTACTATTTGTAAAAAATATTTCATTACATCATTTTTATATAATTTTTTTAACTCATGTATAATTTGCTCTTTAGTCAATTTTTCTGAACTATTTACTGATTTGTTAATTTCTAAAGGAATAGATGCGGTTAAAAAATTATTTTTTGCATTAAAAAAAATAATTTGAAAATTTAAAATTATATCTGTTCTAGTTATATCATCACCTGTAATTGTGATGTGTTCAATTTGCTCACTATCAAGAGCAAGAACAATTACATTTTGATCATCTTCACTTAAATTATCACTTAGTGTTTCATAAGAAATATCAAAGGAATTATTATTTATTTTTTTTGTAGTATTTAATAAATTTTTATCTACAAAAGATTGACCTTTGCTTCTATCATGTAAAAATTTTGTATATGAACTATCCGGAATTATTGATCCGTATGAAAATCCACCATAGGTTACATTAACTTTAGCATATGAAGATGAAAAAAATAAAAAAAAAAA
>Ga0208896_1000898_pt1 | contig 15391 bp, 6 predicted proteins | sample ETNtaG_27_FD_185778 | JGI IMG/M metagenome (GOLD analysis project Ga0208896, IMG submission 185778) | Marine microbial and viral communities from oxygen minimum zone, Eastern Pacific Ocean - ETNP201406SV63 (SPAdes) (version 2) | ecosystem: Environmental > Aquatic > Marine > Oceanic ... | reverse complement strand
TTCTTCAGATGCCCATTTCTCCCTCAGCTTTGCAATCCTCTCCTCCATTTCAAGCGCAGTAAGGCATGCTTGATACTCGTGATCCTCCACCGGAATAGGTGCACCGTAAAAAGCAACGATAGCGTCGCCGATATATTTGTCAAGAGTGCCTCGCCGAGCCAGCAGGATATCTGTCATTTCTGTGAGATATTCGTTCATAAGCGCTACCATCCGCTCCGGCTCCATCACTTCGGTGAATGATGAGAAGCTTTGGATGTCAGAGAAATACGCTGTGTGATAACCGGCTTCACCACCCAGTTTCGGTTCTGTATGCTGCTCATACATCTGATCAATGAGCTCTGGGGATACGTAGGTGCCGAACGTGCTCTTCAGGAACCTCTTGTCTTTCTGCTCAACGATAAAGCGGTATAATACATTGGTGATATAGGTAGTGAAAACGCCGAAGATAGGTGCCACCACTGGTATGTAGGTGGATTCGCCCATCCCAGGAACATCGATACTGTCCCAGCTGCCAAAAATGAGCTTCACAAGCCAGAAAGAATCAGTGGTAAAGGCACCCACGGCTATGCTGATGAATATCAGCAGCTCTACAAGGATGCTCAATCCGGCAAAAAGCGGGTTCATGGAGGCAAGAAGGATATATGTAATCAACGCGAGAATAGCGATGAGGAATATGTGCGATAGCCACGATTTATCTGACCACTCCATATCGCCGCCGTACATGGAAATAAAATTCTGATCTACGATCGTCTGGAGAGCGTTGGCGTGAGTCTCAACTCCCGGCATGAGCTTCTGTTCTCCGGCAAAGCTGAAGTACGGTGTCCGCTTGGTATCGTGAAAAACCTCTACGGAAACACCGATTAGTACTATTTTACCAAGGAACGGGCTCTCTTCCAGACCGCCCATGCCGGGCATATAATAGGCCCAGTGTGTCGAATCAATAAACATATCCATCCAGTCAATGTCGGCATCGAAATCTCTCAGATCGACATCTGCCACATCTACAACTTGAAAAAGAGAATATGAATCGAACGTACCCCAAGGATCATTTTCCCCCGTTTGTGCTGCTGATGGAGGTCCGTAGTAATTGACGTAAAATGTGGATGTTTCGCTATACGTTGGAATATCGATATCCTCGAACCAGATGATACCCTTTTCGCTATCTCCTCCCAGCCGCATAAGACTATCTGGTGGAAAATTCAGGAACTCCTTGGCAGAACGCATTGCGATAGTAAGATACCACGTACTGGGATCATCTCTTAGCACGTTGAAGGCGTAGTAACGTCGAGTGGTACCGTCCGGGTCTTGAGTTTCATCCACCAGAGCAGTTTGTGGATCGGCAGACATTATTACTTCATTTGGAAGGACAAGTTCAAAACTTCTTTCGAGGGTGTTATAGCCAATTTTTGAGGCAAGGATGACGGCAGTGCCCATCTCCTTCGCCTCAAGAATAGCCTGAGCAAAAGCGCTGTCACCATGGGTGGGAACAAGTTCACTCAATCCTCGATTCATCAACTCACCACGGATTTCCTTAAGAGCAGGTTCTTCCGCAAGGCGATCCGGAGCATCAAACTGAAAGTCAAATACGACCGCTCTGGCACCGGCTTTAGCGAGATTCACAACGACTTGTGCCCACACTTCCCTTGTATACGGCCACGACCACGGAACATTCTCGTAAGATTTCTGATCAAGATCAACAATGACCACGTCCAACCCCTTGTCCCATTTACCATTTTCGTTGGAATCGGTAAACTCTTCACTTTCTTCCCACACTCCATTATTATTAAGATCAGTGAACGGCTCTGCTTTCTTGGGAATTGGCTCCCGAGATGCCCAGCCGGAAAGAGGTCCACGAACACGAAAACCGAGGTCGTAAATCTTGGCTTCTAGACTATCAAAAACGTGCATCCTGTGAAAGAAAATAATAATAAGGATTGAGATTAAGGTGAGGCCCAAGCCAACAACTTGCTTCTTAAGGATTTTTATTACGTCCATCGGTATCTCTAAAATAAGTAATTCACGGAAAATTTCACAGCCAAGGTTCCTAATGCGAATTCACTGTCAGATTGATTAGCTTTTGCAGAAAATCCGGCCTTAGCGGATAACCTTTTCCACGGTTTCCATTCCACTCCACCGTTGACACCATAGTTTCCGAACTCGGAGACTCCAGTTGCTCTAAGACCATTTAATCCACCCATAATCTTAAGTTTATCTGGGATCAGGAAGTAAGTAGAATTTAAGCCCAAACTGGTATAAACAGTTTTCAACCCTCCTTCTCCAGCCGTCATAGACTCGGGTAGTTCAAAAGAATAACTGCTAAGATTTAAGGAAGTCCGCAGCCGCTTGCTAAATTGAATATTGGTGCCAAAAGCGACTGTCCTAGCTGCAGAATTAGATGAGAGAAAATCCTCATCACGCTCTTCAGTAAGTTGATCTTCAACTGAGATAGAACTCATAGTGAATGTGAATTGATAGCTGACCTCTCCCGATCGAATGGGAACACTTAGAGAGAGAAGTGAATTTTTCGTTTTCAGATCTTCTCGTAGATCTTCTAAAGCCAGTGAATCTCCCCCGGTAGAATTGGTATACCAGACAGAATCAAGCGAGGTTTTACCATTTCCTCTGTTGATAGACTGGAGATTGATTACCGCTGACGGCAGGTCAATACCGGGTGTAAACGTAAAGTTCATTGTAGTCGTTCCTTGAATTTTAGGATCAGTTTGCGTCAGCAGTACTTTATTATCTTTGTATTTATAACTGGCTTGTAAACGAAGCTTATTGTGGAATAGACGAATTAGGTCTGAAATAACGAACTCCCTTACGTTAATTGTTAGATATGGGTTTGCCAATGAACTGAATTCAGGACCTACTTGTGAATAAGACATTTCAAAAGTGTTTTCGTAGTAATAAGCCCTAAACTTCATTCTATAGGCAGCAGACGGCATTCGTAAGTAGGCTTGAAGAGGGGATTCTTCATACAGTTCCAAATCGACAGGTACCAACGGTGTCATATATTGATTGACAATAAAGAAGTCCTGTACTGTCTCAGGATCTATCATCTCTTCAAGAGTGAATCCAAGGCTGGTGACCGCACCGAATTCATCGTAAAGGCGACCCACGAAACCGTCTACAGAATCGTCAAGTGCCGTATCCATTTCTGCCAGAGTTAGTGCACCATCCCAAATATTCTTATTGAGTAAGCTCATTGCCCAGGCGATATCGAACGTCAATCTACGGTCATCAAAAGCAAAACCTGCATCAAACCCAAAAACAACGTTGTCCTGCGGATCATCATCAGCCCAATCAGTAGAAGGCAATACGTACTCACCTACACCTTCGAGTGCAGACTCAAATCCTGACAGAGTATACTCACCTGAATCGATACCTGCTTCACTCACATAATTTTCCCAGTTGGGAACTGTAAATATTGCGTTATTGATCTTTCGATATACCGAAAATGGCTGATCCTTGGCTTTGTGAAAATTCAAACCAAGATAGTATTGATTCTTGTAGTTCAGCATCAATCTATAGGCTTGATACGATCTTTCGAAAGTATAGCCCACTCGATCCAGATAATACAACGGTAAGCCGGTTCCCTGACTCTGTATATCAGTTATTATATAAGAAGCATCACTATCCGTACGTCCTTGTACAGTTCTCTCAAGCTGCCCGCTGACCAGTTGGAGTCTTAAAAAGTTCAGGTTTACATCAATACCAAATCCTCGTACTCGTTTACCATCTATAGTATATTGAGAAAGTACAGGCGTAAAATCACCAAGATTTACAAGAATATTACTTCCTGACTTTATTGATAAGGAATATCTGTTTCGAGGTTGACGAAATTCACTCTCTTCGGTAGAAAGCTTTAGGTTTGCTTTGAACCTAAGCCAGTTCCAACCTCCGTCAAGATCTATATTAGTAATTCCTAAACCTAGGGTTTCAGTATCAATTTGATCCAACGAAAAATTTGATCTTACCTTGCCAGAATAGGAAAATTCTTCAGAAGCTGTCACCAGGCGGGAACCCACACCTGCAACAGTAAACGACCAAATGGTTGGGTTTAACGAATACCCATAAATATTACGCAGTTCAACACTTACAGTGTGTACACCCGCATCGAGAAGAGGTGGTTCACAAATGATAATTTCTGGAGTAATTTCACATATATTAGTCACATCCTCTTGATCGATAAATACCTTTACTGCATCCAGGTCTATTCCCACCACGCTAAAGAGTGAAACTGCAATCAGCACTTCGTCAGGATCGAGGATTTCATCTTCTTCCGGACTAATAATTAATACATCAGCCTCAAGCAATGTTGAAGTGGATTCAGTTGCCTCATCAAATACTCTACCTATATTAGGTCCAGGTCCTACAGGCATCTGATATGGTGTCCCAAGAGGATCTACCATGGGAAATGCGACTGCTGAAAAATCAGTCAATGTAAATATTATAGCATATTCCAACCCCTCTTCTTTAACATGACCTGCTGGAATAGTACCAAACCAGGTTCCATCAGAAAACCGCAAATGAATTTCCTGGAAGCTATCGCTCCCCATTACTCTGTGTAATAGCCGGGCGTTAATGACAGGTGTATTTCCAATAATAACTGCCTCTAAAGTGAATGGTTCACCAGCTATTGGGGGATCAGGTGGAACATGATAAAGCGTGACTTGTGCTGTTAGATTACCAACAGCTAGAATGCAAAATATACCTCCGGATATAATCGTCTTAAGCATCCGGGTCATAGGGTATAACCTTAAGTAGTGCAGTACAAAAAAATGATTTTTCGGTCAAAAAAGTTGTTCACTGAAACTTGATGATGAGTTCTTTTTCCTGACCGTCGGCATCTTGCAACTGAATACGGAGCTCGTGAATTTCCTCCTCTTCTTCAATATCTTCAGGAATATCATCAGGATCGGTGGTGTTAACTGATAGTGTACCATTAGGTGTTGAAGATCCAGTTTGTTCAGCTCCTATATTTGCTACTTCTCCTGAAATCAGATTCTGAAGTTCTACTAACCCTTCAATACCGATAACTTTGTCTCCTAATAGAGGATCGGACATCATCCAGAATTCAGTTCCCTTTACTGATGCCACTGAGGTAGGAGTAGAAATTACAAAGTCACCTTTGCGCTGTTTAGAGACACCTGCTTTAAGAGTACCGGCCATCATATCTACTTTTTTCGACAGACCAGCACCACTTCGAGTTCCTCGGATCTCTAAATCGCTGTTCGATTTCACTTTTAGCATACTCTTATCGTCAAGATATACTATAATCAAGGCTCCATTTGATCCTGTTCTGACAAAATCTCGATCGTTCAGGACAACACCTTTCTTAAGTGGTTTAAAACTTGATTCACCGGCTGGCCTGACTTCGACGCTGCCCTTTATTTTAGTAACAACTGCAATTCGTTCAGCAGCTATCATTGATGAACTCAAAATAATTAGAACAAGTATCCAAAGAATTGCGGAATAATTTCTCATTTTCATTATATCACCCCTTTACTCTATGGTGATATTTACAATTGTAGCCGACTCATCAGCAATCTCACTGAAAATAGAATGAACTTGATCCTCTCCTATCCCTGAACCGTTCAAACTATATGATCCATTGGGAGAAAATCCTTCCAGACTTCCATCATTTTCAAAGTAAACATTGAACTGCTGCTCGCCTAAAATATCCTTAAGATGCTGAAGTACCGGATGCAGCATATCTTCGCCTGGCTGTCGTGGGGCAGTGGCATCCACCATTACGAAGGCAAAGATGGGACTAATAAAGCTTTCCGTTCCGATTGTCGTCGGAAGATCTTTTTTAACCTGCCAAACGTAAATAGATCCCGGCTGAAGTTCTGGCGCCATTACCGGATATTGAAACATTGTAGCGATACCAACCGGTTCCCAACCTTGTGTTTGATCCAGTGGAAGGATGGTGACATCTTCGATAGCTTCTTGCGGAGAATTGTGGACGTTTGGATCATATTCAGCAACTCGGAGATATGAATCACAGTTAGGACACGGCTCAGTTTCCCACTGGAAAACTGGATAAGGACTATAAACCAGATTCATGCTGGTATCTTCCAGTGCTCCACCAGGTGCTATTAGAGCCAATGATGTAGGAGTAGTGATTACAATAGATTCCGAAACTTGGTCTGTAATTACTGATCCTCCAGTCTCAGAACTTCCACTTTTTAGAATCACATTAAAAGAATAGGTTCCGTTTGGTAGTTTTCCAGTGGAGAGAATGGAACTTTTCATGCTTTCGAATTCTGCCATATCCAGTTGTTCTACAATATGTATCTTTCCATTCAAATCTACAACATTGGATCCCATATCGTATATCTCGCTTGTCTCTATTGTCAAGTCACGATTATCAAATCGTATATCCGCCAGCATCCTGAAAGGATCAGTTTCGATACTTAAAACCGTAGTAGGTTGATCAATACCAAGAGAAGGTGACCGTAAAGTCATTTCAAATGCCAAACTTACCCAGACATTTGAGTAATCATTACTCTCTTCAGATAATCTATATCCAAAGAAAAGAACATCACTGGAACCCGTGGTCAGATCTATACTGCTGATATAATACATTTCGTAAGGAACAAAGCCTGGATCAGGTACAAGTTTAACAGATTGTGCAGAAAGTTGCAGCGAGCAGAAGAGTATAGTTGTGAGAATAATTGGAGACTTTTTCATAACATTGGCTCCTGAATTAAGTTACTCCCTTTATATGAACAATCCTGTGACGTAAATCATCTGATCTCAGAAGGGAAATTAACGAGCTGTAGGAATTTATGCCTTCCCGGAAGGTAAATCAATCAAATAACAAAAAAGATTAGCATTACATTAAAGAACATTATTTATCTATCTAAAATGAAAACCCTTAAAGGATAACCTTCAAGGGTTTAGAAAAATCCCCGGCGATGACCTACTCTCCCACCTCGTTACCAAGGCAGTACCATTGGCGCTGCAGGGCTTAACTACCGAGTTCGGAATGGTATCGGGTGTGCCCCCTGCGCTAAGATCGCCGAGAGAAAAATGAAATTGGTCAGAGTGAATTGAGCTCATTCTCATAAATCTGAAGAGAATACAGAAAGTTGAGGAAAAGCCTGACGGCTGATTAGTATCACTCGGCTGAATTCGTTACCGAACTTACACCTGTGACCTATCAATCCCGTAGTCTACGGGAAGCCTTTACTCCCCCGAAGGGGAAGGGAAACCTTATCTTGGGAAGGGTTTCGCGCTTATATGCTTTCAGCGCTTATCCCAACCGAACGTAGCTACCCAGCGATGCCTCTGATGAGACAACTGGTGCACCAGAGGTTCGTCCGTTCCGGTCCTCTCGTACTGGGAACAGCATCCCTCAAGTTTCCTACGCCCACGGCGGATAGAGACCGAACTGTCTTACGACGTTCTAAACCCAGCTCACGTACCACTTTAATGGGCGAACAGCCCAACCCTTGGGACCTTCTCCAGCCCCAGGATGTGATGAGCCGACATCGAGGTGCCAAACCGCCTCGTCGATATGAGCTCTCGAAGGCGATAAGCCTGTTATCCCCGGAGTACCTTTTATCCGATGAGCGACGACCCTTCCATACGGAATCGCCGGATCACTAAGTCCTGCTTTCGCATCTGCTTGGCCCGTCAGCCTTGCAGTCAAGCTCCCTTATGCCTTTGCACTCTTTGCACGATTACCGACCGTGCTGAGGGAACCTTTGAGCTCCTCCGTTACTCTTTAGGAGGAGACCGCCCCAGTCAAACTACCCACCTGACAATGTTTCTCGCCCTGATTCAAGGGTCGGGATTAGAATTCCGGAAATATAAGGGTGGTATTTCAAGGATGGCTCCATTCCAACTAGCGCTGAAACTTCATAGCCTCCCACCTATCCTACACATATAGAACCAAAACCCAATGTCAAGCTGTAGTAAAGGTTCACGGGGTCTTTTCGTCCTGCCGCGGGTAGCCGGTATCTTCACCGACGCTACAATTTCGCTGGGTTTCCAGTAGAGACAGCGCTCAAGTCGTTACACCATTCGTGCGGGTCGGAACTTACCCGACAAGGAATTTCGCTACCTTAGGACCGTTATAGTTACGGCCGCCGTTTACCGGGGCTTCGGTTCTGAGCTTCTCCCGCCGAAGCGGGATAACACGTTCCCTTAACCTTCCGGCACCGGGCAGGTGTCAGTCCCTATATTTCGTCTTACGACTTAGCAGAGACCTGTGTTTTTAGTAAACAGTCGCCCGAGCCATTTCACTGCGGCCTCTTTCGACTCCATCTGCCCGAAGGAGATTTCATCTAATCGAGGCACCCCTTCTCCCGAAGTTACGGGGTCAATTTGCCGAGTTCCTTAACTGGAATTCACCCAAGCACCTTAGAATACTCATCTCGCCTACCTGTGTCGGTTTGAGGTACGGTTACCCTGTCATCTTGTTTAGAGGATTTTCTTGGCAGCATGATTAGGGTCAGTTTATGGGCTAGGCCCTCCTATTCGTGTCTCGGGGTTAAGTTCCGGCGGATTTGCCTACCAGAACCCCCTACTCACTTAAACCCGGACAATCAAAACCGGGCTGACCTTTCACTTCTGCGTCCCCCCATCACTCAGACAACAACAGGGTAGTACAGGAATATTCACCTGTTATCCATCGCCTACGCCTTTCGGCCTCGGCTTAGGGTCCGACTAACCCTGAGCAGATTTACTTTACTCAGGAAACCTTAGGCTTTCGGTGACTCGAAATTTCATCGAGTTTATCGCTACTTATGCCAGCATACTCACTTCCATCTCCTCCACCCCGCCTTCCGGCAAAGGCTTCACAGGTTAATGGAACGCTCCCCTACCTCTTCCCGATAAATCGGAAAGACCATAGCTTCGGTACCGGGTTTATCAGTCCCGGAGATTATCGGCGCAGGATTCCTTGACTAGTGAGCTGTTACGCTTTCTTTAAAGGATGGCTGCCTCTAAGCCAACCTCCTAGCTGTTTAAGCAATCCCACATCCTTTGTCACTTAACCCGGATTTGGGGACCTTAGCTGTTGGTCTGGGTTGTTTCCCTTTCGGCCATGAAGCTTATCCCCCACGGCCTCACTGCCACGGATCATAATCTTGGTATTCGGAGTTTGGTTGGGTTTGGTAACCTTGTAGGGCCCCTAGTCCATCCAGTGCTCTACCCCCAAGATACTACCGTAACGCTGCCCCTAAAGGCATTTCGGGGAGAACCAGATATCGCCGAGTTTGATTGGCCTTTCACCCCTAACCACAGCTCATCCCCCAGGTTTTCAACCCTGGTGGGTTCGGTCCTCCACGACATGTTACTGTCGCTTCAACCTGGCCATGGCTAGATCACTCGGCTTCGGGTCTGCCGCATGTCACTTAATCGCCCTATTCAGACTTGCTTTCGCTACGGCTCCGGTTTTAAGACCTTAACCTTGCGACATACGAGCAACTCGCTGGCTCATTATGCAAAAGGCACGCCGTCATCCCGATAAATCGGGACTCCGACCGCTTGTAGGCATACAGTTTCAGGTTCTATTTCACTCTCCGTTAGGAGTACTTTTCACCTTTCCCTCACGGTACTAGTTCACTATCGGTCACATGGGAGTATTTAGCCTTACCAGATGGTCCTGGCAGTTTCACACGGAATTTCACGTGTACCGTGTTACTTGAGAATAGTATCCAGGAAGATCATTGATTTTCGCCTACAGGACTATCACCTTCTATGGTCGGACTTTCCATTCCGTTTGGCTAATCGCAGATTTTTTGACTCCCCGAGTCGTCCGCAACCAACTCAGATACTACCTCACAACCCCATAACCGCAACGCCTGCGGGCTTTAACACGATTATGGTTTGGGCTCTTTCCCGTTCGCTCGCCGCTACTTAGGAAATCACTTTTGTTTTCTTTTCCTGGGGTTACTAAGATGTGTCAATTCACCCCGTTGACTCATCCCATCCTATGTATTCAGATGGGTGTATCCCGGTATTACCCGGGATGGGTTGCCCCATTCGGAAATCCTCGGATCTAAGGTTGTTTGCACCTCACCGAGGCTTATCGCAGCTTACCACGTCCTTCATCGCCTCCATGTACCAAGGCATTCACCGTATGCCCTTAGTAGCTTTACCTACATCTGCCTGTATTCTTCAGTGAATGAGCGTCGATTCACCGCTGACCAATTGTCAAAAAGCATCCCGCTGATTGCGGGAAATTTTGTGGAGCTGACAGGGATCGAACCTGCGACCCCCACAGTGCAAGTGTGGTGCTCTCCCAACTGAGCTACAGCCCCATATTTTCTACAGCTGGGTAGCCGGAAAATTCGATCATCTTATCAAAGAAAGTGGGCCTGGGAAGACTCGAACTTCCGACCTCACGCTTATCAGGCGTGCGCTCTAACCACCTGAGCTACAGGCCCATAATCATCCAGCAATAGCAGGAAATAGCGTTCTTCCCACCCAAAATTTATGGTATGCGCTGGCCGCCGAACAGGTTCGACCGTATCTGCCAATTGGCAGATTTCTCCCTTGAAAGGAGGTGTTCCAGCCGCACCTTCCGGTACGGCTACCTTGTTACGACTTCGCCCCAGTCACCAGTCTTACCTTAGTAGGTTCCCTCCCGAAGGTTAGGCCACCTGCTTTGGGCACTACCGACTTCCATGGCGTGACGGGCGGTGTGTACAAGGCCCGGGAACGTATTCACCGCGTCGTGCTGATACGCGATTACTAGCGATTCCTGCTTCATGGAGTCGAGTTGCAGACTCCAATCCGAACTGAGGCCGGTTTTATGGGATTGGCTTCCCCTCGCGGGTTCGCGACCCTTTGTACCGGCCATTGTAACACGTGTGTAGCCCTGGGCATAAGGGACATACGGACTTGACGTCATCCCCACCTTCCTCCTGGTTATCCCAGGCAGTCTCCTTAGAGTCCCCACCATAACGTGCTGGCAACTAAGGACAAGGGTTGCGCTCGTTGCGGGACTTAACCCAACATCTCACGACACGAGCTGACGACAGCCATGCACCACCTGTGACAGTGTCTTTGAGCAAGCTCGCAGAGGGCTCCGCTTTCACGGAGCTTTCACTGACATGTCAAGCCCAGGTAAGGTTCTTCGCGTTGCATCGAATTAAACCACATGTTCCACCGCTTGTGCGGGCCCCCGTCAATTCCTTTGAGTTTCAACCTTGCGGTCGTAGTCCCCAGGCGGAGCACTTAACACGTTAGCTACGGCACCGAGGGGGTCGAATCCCCCGACACCAAGTGCTCATCGTTTACGGCGTGGACTACCAGGGTATCTAATCCTGTTTGCTCCCCACGCTTTCGCGCCTCAGCGTCAGTATTGGCCCAGAGAGCTGCCTTCGCTTTAGGTGTTCCTCCTGATATCTACGCATATCACCGCTACACCAGGAATTCCGCTCTCCCCTACCAAACTCTATCCTAGCAGTTCCCTGACCAGTTCCCCGGTTGAGCCGGGGGATTTCAATCAAGGCTTGCTAAGACGCCTACGCGCCCTTTACGCCCAGTGATTCCGGACAACGCTAGCACCCCTCGTATTACCGCGGCTGCTGGCACGAAGTTAGCCGGTGCTTTCTTGTGAGGTACCGTCAAATGCCCATGCTATTTACATGGATACTGTTCTTCCCTCACGACAGACCTTTACACTCCTAGAAGCTTCATCAGTCACGCGGCGTTGCTGCGTCAGGCTTTCGCCCATTGCGCAAGATTCCCCACTGCTGCCTCCCGTAGGAGTCTGGGCCGTATCTCAATCCCAGTGTGGCTGATCATCCTCTCAGACCAGCTACCGATCATCGCCTTGGTAAGCTTTTATCTTACCAACTAACTAATCGGACGCAGGCCCATCCCAAAGCAGGACCCGAAGGCCCCCTTTAACAACATATCCCTGAGGATCCGCTGCATCATCCGGTATTAGCCCGTCTTTCGATGGGTTGTCCCGGTCTCTGGGGCAGGTTACCTACGCGTTACTCACCCGTCCGCCAGTTTAATAGTCCCCCGAAGGGGACGTTCTCCTTGACTTGCATGTGTTAGGCACGCCGCCAGCGTTTGTCCTGAGCCAGGATCAAACTCTCCATTGTAGGTTTGTTTGTTAACTTTATTGTGTCGTTTTTGAATCCTGTCGACACTGGCCCGCGCATACCAATTTTCAAAAAACTATTCGAGTATGAACTGATTCTTAAAAAATATTCTACACTCGAGCCTTGAAAGTTAACCTCTTAAGAAACTATAGCCCAAACCTTTTTTTACTATATTAATTATTTTTTTCTAAGACATATAAATAGTTAATGATAACTCAATATGTCTGGTTCAGGAAAATCCAAGAAATTCTCCGGACCAAATCGTCTGTCCAGCCACTTTGCATATTTGACAATTGTTTGCCGATTTGCAAAATCTACATCTGAGATTGATCCCCATATACTTCCACCATACACTGCAATAAAACCTCCGAAAGCAAAGAAACGCCAATTTACGTCCATCAAACGTAATCCAAGACCTACTGATGCAATAAATGTACCTGTTGCTGGAATCCAATCACCCAAATAAACCCTTCCTCCACCAGGAAGCACGCTAAGTATTCCTGCAAGGCTTCTGTTTTTTACAGGTAAATCCGAAGCATCTTCACAACCCCGTATAAGGCGTTTGAGTAGTCGATCATACTTTTGAGTTTTGAATCGCTGTTGGCACAGTTGAAAATCTTCTTTTGCTTCTGCCCACTTCAACTCCATGAAATTAGCATATCCATCAAAAACTATAAAATAAGGATCTAAGCTGTCATTTGATAGTGCCTCATGTACTGCCAAATAATCACCCTTTTGGAGACTCAAAAAAGTTAAACGATAATCTGCGGCACGATACTCTAATGAATTTGGAAGTACCATAGATTGTACTTGTTGAAAATATTCTTCTGCCAATCCAATATTTCCCATTTCCTCATAACTTCGAGCAATTTTATAATAAACCAGTGGAATAATCTCATCTTCAGGGTAAAGAAAGGTATATCTAAAACATGCCAGTATTGTACGCTCATAATATTCCTCTTGGAAAAGGAAATCACAGAAGCTGAGAAGTTCATCGCGTTGAAATGAAGTGTACTCCTCCCACTCTCTTTCAATCTCTTCGACAGAGTGATACTCTTTTTGACCTTTAGCAGACTGTAACAGGACAAAAATAAGGAATGGCAAGAAGATTACTGGTAGTCGATTCATCCCTTAAATATAAAAAAGGCACGCCAAAAAAGCGTGCCGTAAAAAACTTTATGGACTTTCTAAAAACTATTGCAGAAGGAGCATCTTCTTTTGGTCAAAGAACCCTTCAGTTTTTAATGAGTAAAAATAGACTCCCGAAGCCATTGCCTTTCCGAACTCATTCCTTCCATCCCACTGAATATGGTGATAACCCGCGGACATTTCTCTATTAACCAGTATTGCAACCTTCTGCCCAAGAACATTATAAATTACCAATTCAACAGGTGAAGACTCTACCAACTGAAAATCAATAGTAGTAACAGGATTGAACGGGTTAGGGTAATTTTGCAAAAGTGCAATCTCAGTGGGTATACCACCAAAAGCGGCATCGACACCCAACATATTAAAGGTGATTGGATTATCTGCATCAGGATATGAACAAGTGACATTTTCAGCGTCTCCATCCGAGAGCCGGACTCCACCTTCGCCTCCCAGCCAAAATTCTACTTGATCACCTACATTGCCGACAACATCAAATGTTACATAAACAAGAACACCTTCGCCAATATCAGTTTCAGCACCGGAAAAACTGAAGCCAAAAACAAGGACATCACCATTTTCTGTTTCAGTGGCAGGTATAGACCAACCTTCGATTTTATCACCTGCTACTGCCGAATTAAATAACAGAGCATCATCAGTATCATCAATGATTTCAAATTGGAATGCACGCAACGGCTCATTATTATTCACCAGTACAGTTAAAGTTATTGCATCGCTTGAACCAGTTAATTCAGACTCAAAACCAAGACAAGCACAAAGACCCGTCGGAATCTCTTCACCGTACGTTTCACTGGTGGTGTCCATATCTACAAAAAATGCAGTATCAGCCAGGCAATCAACTGCCATAACAGGATTGAGCAAAATCATAAGCGGTAATATCAATATCCCAAAAAATCTTTTCATTCTTTTACGTTCTCCTCTGAGTGTAACAATAAATGTACGCTTTCTTTATTTGCCCCGAAACCCTTTTTTACTTTACTTGACAACCATCACTTTAGATACATCATTTTCTGTACCACTGATTCAGAACCTACATTCACACGCAATAGGTAAATCCCTGAGGAAATGGATCGACCATTTGCATCATTTGCATCCCAGACAACTGACTGTTGACCGGCATCTTGTAACTCCTTCACAAGCGTCTGTACGTTCCTGCCAAGCAGATCATGAATTGTGATTGTAACAAAAGACTGCTCTGGAAGATCATACCTTATCCTGGTGGATGGATTGAACGGATTGGGATAATTTTGATACACCACAAATTGTGTCGGCAGCATGGGATAATTGTCTTCCACTCCCATTTCAAAATCAGAACTATTCCCGCTTCTTGTGGAATTGAATCTATACATGCTCCAATAGTCTCCGCTTCCACCTTCCGTCTTTATATCGATCATTGCTAAACTAGACGAGGCACCGACGCTTATCTCAAGATCACCATCTGAATCAGTATCCTTTACTGAAAACGACCCTTCTACACTACCTCCTAATGGAATAGGGAAGTTGTCCATTATATTACCAGCAGCATCCCAGGCATAAAGTGTACCGCCCGAAGTTGCCGCAATAATTGCGGGATGACCTGAATTATTCAGATCGGCGAAGACAGGAGCTGACTTGAAGGTGCTCGTACTTTCTTGGGGCCAGCCGGAGAGAGCATTCCCTTCGTGGTCAATCCCGAATACCTTCTTCACATTACTGCCATAGAAAATTTCTAGATCACCGTCATTGTCAATATCTTCTACTGTCGGAGATCCTCTTACGTCTCCACTTGAGTAAACTGAAAACTGCTCACTTCCATCGCTGTTAATCGAATATAAATAGTTGTCATCAGATCCCACCAGAATCTCCAGTGTACCGTCTCCGTCCAGATCAGCTAAAGCAGGATCGCTGTTAATCTTGTTCCCGGCACTGTATGGGAAGCCACTCACCACTGTACCATCCAGATCAAACGCCCAAACATTGTTCGACCAAGTTCCCACTACAATCTCATCACTGCCGTCATTATCAATGTCACCTACAGCCGGTGCCATCATTATAGATTCATCCACATAAAGCGGAAATGATCCAAAGTCTGTTCCGTCGTGATGGATAACATACAGGTACTTGGCGAATCCGCCGAAAATGATCTCCAGATCTCCGTCACCATCCAG
>Ga0208896_1000891_pt1 | contig 15496 bp, 8 predicted proteins | sample ETNtaG_27_FD_185778 | JGI IMG/M metagenome (GOLD analysis project Ga0208896, IMG submission 185778) | Marine microbial and viral communities from oxygen minimum zone, Eastern Pacific Ocean - ETNP201406SV63 (SPAdes) (version 2) | ecosystem: Environmental > Aquatic > Marine > Oceanic ... | reverse complement strand
CTCAGCAGGTTTCAACTCCGATGTTGAAATGTCCTCAATTCCAGAGCCATCCATCCAACGAACAGTTGCGGTATCTCCGCTGATATCAATTACCTCAGCGAAATCATACTCCGAAGGTGCAGCTGCATGATCCTTCATGAGATCAAAAGATTCGGCGTTCTGATTATCTTCTTTCGGTTTGGCTGCAAAACCTCCCGCTTCAACTTGAGAACCATAGCCATGCCACTCGTCACCATCATCCGTAGTATCGAGAAGATTCACACGTACTTCAGAAGTCATGTGGAGGCAATCATTGGGGCAAGCACGTACGCAGGCCTTGCATGCTGTACATGTTTCCCAAACAATTCCAATGCGCCCATTGTAATTACCAGGAACGAAAAGCCATGGCTCCATGTCCTCTAATCTCTCATAAGGATACATCACAGTCACTGGACGCTCGAGGAAAGGAAGGAGATCTGTTGATTCTCGGTCAGCAGAATATGTATGCCCATCTGATAGATGACCCTCGCCTATTCTGCTCTGAGTAAATTCATCACTCATCACAACTTCTTGACCGTGGTAGTTGTTCCTCAACCAACTAACTCTTCCAAGGAAAGGAACGGTTCTAAGAGCTGTCTTCAGAGTAATCCACATTGGCCTGATTACCAAATTACGGAAATTGGGAACTGCATGAGGGTGTCCTGTGTTGTAGTCGTCCAATCTTTCACCTCCTAATCTCTATGTGTTCCCGGGCTCGCTTTGTCGGGAGTTTGTGTGTGATACATTCTACGATTTAATTCGAGAGCATCTTTGTCCTCATCAATAGCAAGAACGATGAAGGCAATAACGAATGCACCGAAAAGAACCGGGGCTGTCCATATAGGCCAACCATTGTCCCATATCTCTAGACGTAGCCAAATGGCAATTGCAAGATTGATTATTGAAGCAGGCAATAGCCACCTCCAGCCAAATTCTAGAATTTGATCGGTACGTATTCGATGAAGAGATGCACGCACCCAGACGAAGAAGGCGAACATCAAGTACGCCTTGAGAAGAAGGACTGCTATCCCAGGTGTTATCGATACGAGAAACTCAAATATGCCGCCAACAAAAGGTAGTCCGACTAAGGTATCCTCAAACGGAACTTGCCAGCCACCGAGGAAAAATAGTGCGAATAGGATACATGCAGCGTATGCTCGCATCATCTCTACAGCAAACATTAGACCCCAGCGAATCCCTCCATATTCAGTCCACCAACCTTCAACAAGTTCAGCCTCAGCCTCCGGCATATCGAATGGGATTCGCTCAACTTCTGCAATCATTGTGATTAAGAATAAGGCTGCACCCAATGGTAGAATGAATATGTTCCATGTATTGCTAGTCTCAATTTGGAAATCGACTATTTCTAGAATATTGAAGGACCCTGATACCACTGCTATTGCCAAAACGCTGACAAGAAGAGGTATTTCGTAGGCTGTAAGTTGTGCAGCAGAACGCATTCCTCCAATTAGTGTGTACTTATTGTTTGAAGACCAGCCTGCGAAGAAGACCCCCAAAGGTGCAACGCCAAAGACGGCCATCATGAATACAAGTGACAATTCTGAGTTAGCCGCCCAAATATGGGGTCCAAATGGAACGAATGCATAGACCATAACCGTAGTTGCAATGATAATTACAGGAGCGGTTTCAAAGACTACGCGATCTGCTTTTGCTGGGACTATGTGCTCCTTGGTAGCGAATTTGAGGAAGTCTGCGAGAGCCTGAAAGAATCCTGGGAAAATAACTAATCCATGATATCCCCGGTTGTGCACCCTTTTCACAGCAATATGCTTTGAGTCATTACCTAAGACTGAATTCAACACTCCATTCAACCAACCAATAGGAGCACCCATTCCGAAGGGTAGTTGATTCCACCATCGACCTGCGGTCGTGTGCCCTTCTCCAATCCAAAGGCTGCGTAGAGATGTGGTGGCACCAATCCTATCCATTAGTCGAGCAATGAACTTACGCTCAATGTATGGAACTACCATGAGAGTAGTCATCATTGTACCAAAAACAACAGTACACATTATGGTTGTGAAAATAAACATTTCAAGAGAACTCTGAACACTAGCAAATTCCTCTTGAATATTCAATGTCCCAAGAGGACCGAGTCCAATATCTGAACTAGGAAGAAGGTCATGAGTTGTATCCATTGACCAACTCACAAGTGACTGCATCCAGCCACGTATATCCAACCAATCACTGCTAGCCATTCTTTCACCTCACCTGTCAGTCTCTCCGATACAAGGGTCAAATGACCCCATGATAGCTGGAATATCTGCAACTTTGTATCCAATCATACACTTGGCTGCGTAAGGAATGGTGATGAACATAGGAGAACGGATGGATACACGATATGGCATCTTTCCACGGCCTTCGCCGCCACCTGCGAGGTAGAACATAGACTCGCCTCGGCTATCCTCAAAGTGGTGACTTCCGCTAGTTCCTTCTGGTGCCCTAGATGGAGCCTTAGCGAGAATTTTGGGATCGCCTGGTTCGTGATAGGTTTCTGCTCCACCAGGCATCTTATCCAGAGATTGAAGAACCATGCTGGCACTTTCTTTCATCTCTTCAATTCGAGCACGGTATCGATCATAACAGTCTGCACCCTTAATTGATGAGCGTTCTACTGCAGGTACCCAATCTAATTCACTGTATACTGAATATGGATGAGCCCAACGGACATCGTAGTCAACTCCACCGGCTCGAACGTTGGGTCCGGTTACACCGTGGTTGATCATTTCGGCAGGCTTAGCATACCCAACACCCTGACTACGGACAAGGAATACTGTGCTCTCATCAAATAGGGCTTCGTACTCTTGAATTCGATCTTGGAACAAAGCTAGTTTTGCACGTGCCCTCTGAGCGAATCCGTGAGGGAGGTCGCGCTTCACACCCCCTATACGAGGGAAATTGTAATGCATACGAGAACCTCCCATTTCTTGTAGCAAATCCATCATCATCTCCCGCTCACGCAGACACCAAACCATAACGGATAGATTTCCAATGTCAGGCCCATAAGCACCTAGCCACATCAAATGGCTGGCGATTCTCTGGAGTTCAACTGCAATGAGGCGAATGTATTCTGCGCGTTCAGGGACTTCGACCCCGAGTAAGTCCTCAGCAGCATAAATGTAGGAATGTGACCATGTATTCGCACTAGCGTAGCATAGTCGATCGCAATAAGTAGTAATCTGTGTGAAATCACGCGATTCACAAATCTTCTCAACACCGCGGTGGATATACCCTAGGTCGGGTTCTGTATCTACCACAGTTTCTCCATCAACCTTGACCTTCAGAGTCCAAAGACCATGAGTCATGGGGTGTTGAGGACCCATTGAAATCCACATTTCTGCCATATTGAATCCTCACTTCACCTTACCAGCATCTGCTGGCTTCCTTCGGAATCCCTGAACATCATCATACATTTCCTCATGTCCATGATAACGCAATTTGTGCTGCTTCTGAAGAGGATGATATCCTACTGGAGTCTCGTGAGGATTGAGAACTCTGCGCATTCCTTGATGCCCATCAAAGTCAATTCCAACAAGATCCCATGTCTCTTTTTCATTCCAATCTGCTCCGACCCAAATATCCTGAACACTGGCTACTGAAGGAGTTCGAGTATCTGGTAGAGCAATACTGATTTGGATTTCAAGAGGTACATCTCCACCTTCCAAACTACCTGCTGCAGTTATGTTTGGTTGAACAACACCATCTAAAACATCTGGGTCTGTAACTCCAGTACGTAGTAAATGATAGATTACTTCCCAGGTCTTGTCTGAAGCGTCTGGCCAATGTATACCTGTAATCATGGAACAATAATCGACATTGTGCTTGCTAGCAAGTACCTCAGCAAGACCTCGCCACGAAGCTGGAGTACATGTACTGGTGACTGTGTGCCGTTCTTGAGTTCCACTACTTCGAGTATCTACTTCGGCGCTGACGCCATCAATCTTTGAGATAGCAGAGGCTAGAGATTTTGCAGCCTTTTGCTGTGCAACCGGTGAAACTTTCTTACCCATCTGTAATCCCCTCACTCGTCTCCAATAATCAAAGGCGCCTCGTTCATTGGACGGACTTCGCTCGGAACAGCTCCGATTCGGATAATCTTCTCACGTAATTTACCAAATCCATCGATTAACGCCTCTGGGCGTGGCGGACAACCTGGGATGTAAACATCAACAGGAATCACTGTATCAACGCCTTCTAGGACATTGTAAGATTGGAAGTAGGGGCCACCTGAGATAGCACACTCACCCATAGCAATGCACCACTTTGGTTCAGGCATTTGCTCCCATAGTCGAACTATTGGGTCTGCAAATTTCTTCGAAATAGGACCATTTACCAAAAGAACATCACATTGTCGCGGACTTGAGCGGAAGAATACACCGAATCTCTCCGCATCAAAGCGGCTAGCACCTGCTGCGGCCATTTCTAGAGCACAACACTTGATACCCAAATGCAATGGAAATAGCGACTTCCTTTGACCCCAATTGAATAAGCGTCCTCCAAGGACACCGATGACCTCCTTCATCCGACTAGCTTTCAGAGCCTCGTCAGTAACATCGCCGACGGTATCTACGAGTATACGACTGTTGAATACAGAAAAATTCTGAATGTCATCACTCATCATATCACCTCATATGTAGATTCGTCCACGCTTGCGGAAAACATGCCAAACACCAAGACTCATTATTACAAGGAATACGGTAAGTGTGGTCATAGCAGCCCAGATGTCGATTTCTCCACCGGATTCCTGTATGGCAACAACTCCCCCAAGGATAAGGAACATGGCTGCAATATCGAATACAAGGAATATGATGGCATACCAGTAATACTGGAAGTGGAAGTTGATGTGAGCATCACCTACTGGTTCAGAACCACACTCGTATGTGCTATCACGGCGTACGTACAGGCTCTGATCGGTCTCATATCCAGGCAATAGAATAGAACGTAATTTGGATTTATCATTCGTACTTGGAGTGGGCCTCAAGAAGCGTGATGCGATGAATCCACCTATGGGGAAACCTATCCCAACGAGAGTCATTACTGCTAGTGCTAGGTATGCTTCAGGAACCGTAGACATAGCACACACCTGACGGTCCCAAAGGGACCGACAGACTGCCCCACCTGAAATACGGTCATAAGCATAACCATGCGAGTGTTGGCAAAGCCCCTAGCAAAGTGGCTACTTTTTCCACTTTAAGCAAATAAAAGACTTGGATTACTTCTGGTTTTGACTCTTAGGTTGTGGATCTAAGGCTTCCATAATTCGCTTATTCTCAGAGCGGGAACGAAGGAATAGTACAACCACTAGAAGTGCACCGATTATTGTCAGACCATAAACGAGAATCTCCTTATTCTCTTCACTAATTAAATTCAAACCCGGGCTGACTTCTGCTGTTACTTCCAAATCAAGTGGTTGACCCGCTACAGGCATACCCTTGGGCTGTACGGTCAAGGTAAACTTGTAGGCGTCATCCTGAACCATGTCTGCAGGTGGTGTGACCCTTACGGTAACCTCCTTAGTTTCACCGGGTGATAAGTCGAATTCCTCGGAAATAACATTGACTGTCCATCCTCGTAAAGAATCACTAGTGAGTATCTGAACCTCTTCGAAAACATTACCATAGTTAGTAACATGTAAGATGAACTCTACACTAGTTTTTTCATCAGTCATTAAGGAATCAGTACCCTCAAGTGTGAATCTTAAATCATGTATTGTCCGCACCTCAAAATTAAGATTTACAAATGTACTCTGAGCTGCATTCTTCTCAGAAGAGGCACTTACTTTGATTACACCAGTAGTGCCGGTTGAGACACCGGATAGGGCCTCTAGTTGAACTGTAATTAACACACGCTCTCCTGATGCAATTTGTATATCACCCGACACTATAACTCCGTCAATCATTACCTTCCTTAGTACTGATGATTCCATTCCAGTCATAGAAATTACAGCATTGTCTCCTCCAGGATAGTTTCCTGTGTTCTCAACCCAGAAACTAATTTCCATGACACCTCCTGGTGGAAGAACAACATCTAATTCCCCACCAACAGAACCTGGCTCTTCAGGAGATATAGCCATCCCGTAGTCATAATTTGAAACAATCACGCTTACTTCTTGTTCGACCTTTTCACCACTACCAAAAATTGCAACTCGAGAAAGTACATTCACTGAGTCAGCATCTTCCTCTCCCTCAACTGTAATGTCGAGGAATACTCTTTCCGACTCCCCTGGCCCTAGTACTACTTGGGTAATTGAATTACCAGATGAGTCAGAGTAGGAGGATGCCCACATAGGTGGATTACAGCCAGTATTGTCATGAGGATCACAAACCTGTAGTTTGAATGTATCCTGAATATTACCAGTATTTGTGATATCTAAAGGGAATTGTACTATTTGGCCCGAACGCCCAGTCTGCTGAGTTGATGGCATTACTGCAGTTAAGTCGTGATTGGCTGCTACTGAAACTGTTAGAGACTTGCTATCGAGTATAGTAGTCGAACCACTAACACTGACACCAAAAATGACTGTATTATCGCCAGCAAGTGCATTGGATGGAACATTGATATCGGCGCTTAATGATGCATCATTGTTAGAATCGTGTTTACTATTCACAGTTACTGAGGACTGCGAAAAGGATACCTGCCAACCCTCTGGCAACTCAACTGTGGTCAGAGAAAATGTATCAATGCCATTTCCACGATTCTCGACCGTAATTGTTACTGTGCCGGAACTTCCGGGTTCGACATTAGAAATTTTTGAGGTGCTGAGGGATAATTTAGCATCGTGAACCTGCCCAATTGTAACTGTGAGTATGTTCTCACACCCAACTCCTTGGTTAGACATTCCGCGGATTTTTATTTCTACTTGAGTACCTGCTTCTACAGAGTCATCGGGAGATGTTGTTAATGTGAATTCGTGATTATCTTCCGAACCTCCTGGTTTGGAAAGTAGTTTTGATTTGGGACTATCAAAAGTGACCCAGCCTGAAATATCTGCATCAGCAGATGTTGCCTGCATTGTTACGGTCCATTCTGTATTTCCCACATTTTCTACGGAGAAACTATTGGTTGCAGATTCAAAGGGGTCAAGATTATGTGAAGAAGTTGAAAGTTGACTGTCACACTCTTTGACCTCAGGAATATCAAGCTGAAGAGTAAGATTGTCTGATGCCTGATCTGCTTGATTCGGATCATTAGTTACTGTGGCCTGCAAAATAAAACAATGTTCACCGGCCTCAGTTGAGCTCCCGTCAGGAACATCTACTTCAACTTCAACTGTCTCCTTATCACCCGAGTTCAATTGAACAATAGATGGATCGACGGTTGCAGTCAAATCGTCTGATTCACAGTCATTATCAGAAACTATCTCGAGTTGGATATTCGCATTATCCTGCTCCCCTGTATTCTCAACTTCAACATCCCAAACAACTCTGTCCTCACCATCATATTCTACATTTGGCTCATCGGTAGACAGTTTGACTCCGTAAAGGCCACCACCATCACCTGCAGTAGTTGTCACTGTGATATCAGCATTCTTTGGAGTCCCAGGTATCCCTCCTGATACTGTTGCTTGAGCATTGACTGTAGTTTCACAATCTCCATCGGCCTGCTCAGTAACTGATACAGTAAGTGTGACTGATTCTGAGGAACCAGCATCAATAGTCCCCGATACTTGCTCTATCTGAGATGAAAAACCATTACAGTTAGATGCATCTTGTTGAGTAGATAAAGAAACAGACATATCGTCATCACCATCATTGTGCACTGTGATAGTGTATTCGGCTGGATTGTCGGCATCAGCCTCCTGAGCCATAGTGTTAGATGTGAGTCGAGGTTCAACTTCTGCTTGAACGAACGGAAGAAACAGTGTCAACAACAGCAAAACGACCAGAAGTCGGGCTGACGAACTGTGATTCATCATTCAACACGCACAAACACGCCCCTCTAAGGGCTTCGGGCCTCTGGAGCCTTAGAGTCGCGTAATTTAGGCCTCAACCAGTTCATCCGATTCTGCATTACAATGTAGGCATCGACCTAGCGAGACTATGTCACATCCACGAACCTGTTGGGCCTTGTGGTATCGAGCTCCACATTGACCACAGGCCCATGCTTCGCCGACGAAAATATCTCTGCTACAAACCCAGCATTCAATCCCGGAACCACTTTCTGACTCGTATTTATTAAGAGACTCTGAAATCTTTGAAATTGCTTCATTTGCAAATATCTGATCAAAGTTACCACCTTTTTTCTTGTATACAAATAATCCTGTACCTGCAATTATTCCAACAACTAGAACGAATATAATCAGAACTAATGAGGATGAAAGAGCACTTTCGTCACCCTTGCCAGGCATAACGTCAATATCGATAACAAATACAGAATTTGAGATACTTTCACCATTCAGAAGGGATAATTGAATACTTCCATCTGAACCTGAATCCGGCTCAAATTGAATATTGATAATTGTTGATTCACCCGGTTGTAGCATTATCAAAACTTCACTCAAGATAGTGATATCCCAACTGGATTCAGAAACATCTAGTCTGTGATTAATCGGTGAATTACCAATATTCTCTACACGAACTTTGATTAGGATTGGATACCCTTCGTGAGCCACTGGATCAGTCTGTAATTCCCAGACAATTGATTGTACCGAAGCAACCTGAAGTGATACTGAGTGCTCGGCTGTAAGGCCCTCGCCTGTCATCGAAAGCGTAACTGATGGTTCAGTTCCAGACTCTGCTGAGAGAGGTATTGTGATTGTGCACCAAATTATTGTGCTCGAACCAGGAGACAGGGATGAAGGTGAGGAAGGACAATTACCAATCCAATCAGTACTTGGAAGTATAATTGTTGTCTCAGGTCTCCACGTTGAAGTGCCTTCATTCTCTACCTTCCAAGCAAGATCGAACGCTTCCCCAACGGGATGAGCACCGAGGCCTAATGGAGACTCAGAAGAGGAACCGTCAGCAAATGCAATCTGGTGGAACTGGATTGTTGGTAAGGCAGCGGAAAGAACATCAAGTGTTCTGTTCCAATCTATTGAAAATCCATCATCAGTAATGAAACGGAGTTTGAAATCACCACTCACGGCAAGTCCATTGCCCTGTAAAACAACAGTCCACTGAGTGGTTGAACCTGCTGGAGCTGTTAGTGATTGAAGTGCTCCAACTACATTCCATCCACCTGGAATTGCAACCTGATGCGGAGTAAGTTCAAGATCACGGTTGCCAGTATTGAGGAAATCCACTTTCAGTTCCAAAGTAGCGTCAGGGGAAATCTGATGCTCTACACCATCACTAATTGGAGTCGTAGAAAGTTGATCTATTGGAATCACAAGAAGAGGTATGTCAATCGACCAAACATCGTTGCTAACACGTGACCTGACATTTATTGCTGCATCAAAAACACTACCTGCTGGAATCATTGCACCAGGAGGATTAATTGTCAAATCTATTGCACGTTGTTCGCCAACAGCCAAAGTTCCTGTAGAGCCATGTGATGAGCCTTCAAAGGTTCCAAGTACATCTAGACCAAGGTGCCATCCGGAAGGAGACACCAACTCTACATCGTATGTTTGTGGGCCATTTCCTAAGTTAGTTACATGAAACTGTGCACTTGTCTTCGTAAGTGGAGAAACATGAATTTGTTCAGCATGAATATCAACTTCGGCCTCTGCTAATATCGGTACTTCGAAATATAACGAAAGCATCGACTCTACTGAATTCTCAACATCGGTTCCGGTTACAATAATCTCGTAAGTTCCGGGTTGAGGTGGAGCCGGATGAATCAATGTAAATCCAATATCTACTGACTCTGCTGCTGCTAAATTAAAATTAGTGGATGTGAATGAATAGAACCAATCGAATTCTAAACCATCACTCATTCTCCTTGGAGGGCTGGATTCGATTGTTGCATTGGTCTCAAAAAGAGCAGTATTTGAAAGGACAATATTCCAAGAGGTCGAGCTATCTGTAGCATCACCTAAGGTGATTAGTGCTTCACTTGAAGATACTCTGACACCTGGTGCGCTAACTTGTATCATGTGTGTTAGAAGGTTGTTGGACTCAGAAGCCTCATCGACTAGGTCATTGGGATCAATATGGAAACTGAGTGGAATCTCACCTTGTTGTGTCGCTGTCCAACTCCAACTAATATCAGTTGATTCACCTGGACTCAATGAAATAACTTGAGTTGAGATTAGTGAGCCGTTCGCTCTAGCCATTACTTCTAAGTCACTAATAGAACCTGCACCAAGATTATTCACGGTTACAGTAATGTCTACTTCTTCACCTAATTGTGGGATTATTGGTTCAACTAAGACATCAGGTGAAAATGCAGGGTCTGGAGAGAGGTCGTTGACGTTAACTCCCCTGACCGCTATTGCATAAGGTTGCCAAGTTCGGCTACCACCATGATAGTCATCCTTGACTTTAACAGTCCATGTGCCAACAGAAGCACTGTCAATTAAGACTACTTCGACATTGTTTGTATCATCCCAACTTCCTCCAGTTATGGAACGTCCAGAATTGAATACATTGCCTTTGTAGATATTACCATTTGGATTTACTACTTCTAAGTTCAAATCATTCCGAAGTTGAGAAGATGATGTGCTTGAACCTGGATAATCAGACCACGCTAGAACAATCTTGAGTGGCTCATTTGCTCTCGTGATATCATAGGTATATTCGCGTGTCTGGCCGCTCTTTACTCGATTTCGATCATCAACAAAAATCCCCTCATCACTATCGGGAATAAGTGAATTAATCAGACTGACTCTACCCCATCCTTCATCATCATTAGGGATATTACGAGCACCCATATCTTTGGCACCAAGAATCAAGAGTGCTTTGACCAAAGCGCCCTGTGGCGCTGGTCTGTTAGCAACATCCATCAAATATTGTCTTACAAGAGTAGCAGCCCCTGCAGCAGCAGGTGTAGCCATAGAAGTACCACTATACTCGATGTACCAATTATTCGACCAACCTGAATCAGCATTCTCAGCCTCCTGAGATAAACAAGAACGGACTCCATCACCAGGACCTACAACATCTGGCTTTATGCGACCGTCATCAGTAGGTCCACGGCTACTCCAGTAGTACATTTCATCAGGAGAACCACTGTATCGATTTTTGTGTCCGCCAATGGTAATGACATTCTTTGCAGTGCCCGGAGGAGAAACCCCGTCATTACGCTCATTTCCAGCGGCGAAGAGAACTGTCATCCCTTCATATGACCAGTATTGGTCCCAAGTCGAAGTTCTATCATCAGCATCTTCAGATTGCGTAGAGTAGGAACCGGAGCCACTGCCTGCACCCCATGAATTAGTGTGTAAACGAGCACCGCTATTGTAAGCCGAATTCAACATACTATTAATTCCGTAACTGTATAGAGACCCCGTATCATCATCCTCCATGGCTTGGAAATATAGACTCGCTTCAGGAGCAACTCCAGCGTATGTTCCACTACTGCGCATACCTGAACCGAGCACCGTACAAGCCACGTGTGTGCCATGTCCATCAGAGGTATCAGCCGTACTAGAGTCACCAGGAGTTACCGAAGTTCTTCCAACAATTCGACCATTGAAGTCACCGTGGTCATGATCTATTCCTGAATCTCCAACGGCAATTGTTTGGCCGTCTCCATCTAAATCTGTAATGAAATATGACTCGACAGTATCTATCCCCATCCAGTTCCTTGCATTGTCATTGAGTAATTCTAGAACAGGAAGGGGAGAAATCCAAGCAACTGAAGGATGTTGAGCAATTACCCCAATATCTCGGAGATTTATCTCGCCCCAAACACGTCCTTCTTCGGGGCTCCAAGAATCAGTCATCCACATCTGTGCTACGTTAGAAAGAGAATCATCAATATCAAGGCCCGGCTCTGAATGACGCTGCAACTCGTCATCCTTCCAGCCCAGAATTTCCACCATTATTGGCCCCTCATCAACCACCCTTAGCACTGGATGGACAAGAATACCTGCTGGGACTGAATGAACAGCTTCGACAACGCTAACATCTGCCAATTCAGATAATTGCTTCTCATCACCTTGAACTAAAAATCCAGAAGGAGGAACTGTTGTGCGGATTTCTAGGTTTCCAGATTCCTCTACTGCAATCCGGGCATCCCATATTCCAACGCCACCATCTACGATGACCATTGCTAAGTCAGAACGTACTAGTGCTAAAGAATCTGGAATTGATACAGAGGGTATCAGTCCGTTTTCAGTATACAACCCTATTGAAGATTCGGCAATGTTCTCTCTATTTCTCTCAAATCCTTCGATAACAATAGATTCTCCAAGCGATTGTATTGAATTGGAATCTGGAGATATCTCAATTCTTGTATTTTCAGTACTAAGAGAATTAGTGAGAGATTGGTCAGCATCTGTCGAAGTACCACTTAGTGGAGCCATTGCTAGAAGGAACAAGGTCAACACCATGACGCAGGTACGCTGAACCATACCTCCGCGCCGAATTGAGTTACCTTTCAGTATTAGGGTCAGTTGGAACACACAATTCACGACCTACGGTCGTGTTAGAATAACCGAAGAGGGGCTGAATCTGTGAACATCTCGCGAGTCCATTCGCCAACATCATGAGTAAATCTTTCATTATATTTTGTTCCACGATAGTTGTATTCAAGAGATATTTCAATAGTATAATTCTCCCATACTGAAGCCCCATCAATTAGCAATTCCAAATCGTCCCCAGCAACTGATGTATGAGCGGGTATCTCATTTGAAAAATAACTAGTTCTTTCAATTTCAACACCTATTTCATCCAAGAAACGAATATCTAAAGTGACATCTTCAATAGATCTAGAGCCTTTGTTATCCAATTCAACGAGAATAACGTGCCCTCCTCCTCCTTGGATGTAAACCACATCTACCGAAGTTCGGTCATAAGGGACTAACCAAGTGCCAATTAAGAGCATTGCAGATAAAAGTAAGAGAACTGTAAAAGAGGCGAAAAATACTCTTTTTGGCCTAATCACTTCTACCCTTTCACCGACTATTTGCAATATTTCATGAGCCTTATCTGATGCTCGCTCTGAATCATCATCAGATTTTGATTCTCTCATCTTCTCAAGTAGACCCATATTAGGAACCTCCAATGTAGGTTGCAGCAAGGGTTAGTATGGCCGAAGAAAATGGTTCAGGAGCAATGATATGATGAGTAGAACCCTCAAACCCTGGTATCATATTTAGCAAAGAAAGATCAGATGCAAGGCCATTTACTCCGAGGCTGGTTCCAGTAGGAACTCCACCTGTAGTCTGAGCATCAAGTAATACACCCCTCAAATCAAATGTAGTACCTAGAGCATCTACTTCAGCTGATGCTCTAGCTGAAGCAATTATTCGTCCGCCTTGTACATCTTCAATCTCAATAACACTGTAAGGCCCTGCAACTTCAACGACATGAATAGTAGCACTGCGCAAATTTTCTCCCAACGCTTCCATCTCTTCTAGAACAATTGGAGGAGTAACAGGCATGTTTGAGGTTCTAAGATAGATTCTTTCCACTCCATCTCCTCCTGAACGAATTGCAAGTCCATGATTATCAGTAGGTCCAATAATCATTCTGTCGGTCATACCTTCAGCGAGTAAAATAATGTCGCCTCGACTATTGATAGCTCTTCCATTAGCCTCTATGTATAGTGACATCCCTTCTTCTGATGCGGAGAAATCTAGCACAGGAGTCCCTTGGAATGCAAGATTCTCAGTTATGTCGAAATTTAAATCGGGTTCGGTTGTTAGATTGATTGCATTTGGCACATCACGTAAGAATACAGTCACAGGCCACCATTGACCATGCATCCATTGCATCTGCTGCATCATTATTGAATCTACAGCGGGCCCTGCACGCCTGTATTGTTCTGGGACTGTCATATCCAATGAAATAGCAGTGCCTAAACTGGCTGTGATGTCAATTGATTCGGGAATATCATTGACCAGTAATTCAGTCCTTGCTCCTGCCTCTCTATTAATTAGAAGTCCATGAATCCATTCAAGTCTGTTCGACATGTAATAATGCGTCGAGGTTGTAACTTCAGTGATTCCACCTGATGTTTCGCGAATCTCAAAAATAGTGTCTATACCAAGTGAAGTTGGTTTGTTGACTTGAAGACCTTCATATGTCATCATCAAATCCTGACCATTGACCCCATTCACATTAATCATGAATTCGCTGCGAGCTGGTTTCCATCCTTCCATACCTAATTGAATAGCCCAATCTTGGCCTTCATCAGTAGGAAGTCTAGTTACTGACAAGTCAATCATAGGTGGAAGTTCAGGTAACCATCCACGAACATGGAAACCATCACTAATACCGGTGTCAGCTGCATTCAATGAAATCCCATGAACCCAGGGTGGAATGTCAGCTGTTCCATTACCATGACTCGCATCGAAAATCAAATCGAATGCACGATCTGCATCTAATTGAATACCGTATGAAAAAGAACCGTTTCCATTCTGTTCACCTGAAGCAATATCGGTGGTTACACCTGCAAGAACTTGATTCACAGAACTTCCTAGTTCGGCTAATCCGCCTAAGAAGAAGGCAACACCGGCTACACCTTGACTTGTATTAAATTCAGGAATTGCCAAATTGTTTGCAGCATCAGAACCTGTAGGTATGTCAACTGAAATTGTCGAAGGTAATGGATCGATAAGCACAACTGCAGATAGGCCACCATTACCCTCAGTAGGAGCATGTTCAACGTCGATGCTCATTGTCCTTTCACCGGATGTTGTCATGAATGCAGTTCCACGACCTAATGGCCCCGATGCACCCGGTTCCATTGGTGCTCTCCAGCCTACTTCTTGCAATCCTGAAATCCGAGCAGAAATAGTCGATGTGTCCGAATCAGGTTCATGATGGAAGAGGAAGTGATCACCGCTCATAGTTACTGGTTCAGGCGAATCTGTCATCTGAGCGTGGATAGTTGATATTGGAGTGGAAGAAGTCCATTTCGTGATATCTCCAAATTGTAGCGAGAAGGAGGCTGGTAAATCGAGGATATGTGCAGCCTGCCTCTGAGTTCCTTCCGTCCCAGTGTAACTTATTCGATCAATAGGCGAACTTGCAGAATATGTTGCCGTATTTGGATTGAGTTCAGCAGTGAGATTATCAGGGATATCTGAAATTGACACGCCTTGATGACTGGCTCCACTGAGGTTGTTGCTTTGATGGTCAATGTAAAGGAAAGAGAATTCCTCATTCGAGTTGGTTTGAAGCGATACACGTTGATTCTCCGTTTCTCGGTCATCAACTAGAGTAAAGGCACTCAATCCACTAAACCGCAAACTAGCTGATACACGAACTAATGGTTCTCGTGGTCCTATTCTTCCTTGTACGGTGTCTAGGGACTGATCTGTTGCAAGAATCAAATGATCTCCGGGCATTACTGGATGTGGACTGGAACCAAGTTGTAGACCAATCTCACTAATTGATTCCGCTTC
>Ga0208896_1000880_pt1 | contig 15606 bp, 15 predicted proteins | sample ETNtaG_27_FD_185778 | JGI IMG/M metagenome (GOLD analysis project Ga0208896, IMG submission 185778) | Marine microbial and viral communities from oxygen minimum zone, Eastern Pacific Ocean - ETNP201406SV63 (SPAdes) (version 2) | ecosystem: Environmental > Aquatic > Marine > Oceanic ... | reverse complement strand
GTCCGTTCAGAAATTCCAATGTAAAAACAAGTTTCAACCTCCAAAACATCGCCACCATCCAGTGTGGCTGGTTCTACAATTTTTTCTATTTCAATAAACTTTTTTTTTAGGAGTTTCTCAACAGAATTAATCTCCCCCCTCCTAGATTCTTCGCCAGGATTTGAAATAATTACACAGGGAGATAACAGAACTGCTGTGTCTTCAACAAAAGTGGAATCAGGATAATCATCCTCAGGTGAAAGCACAGTTATATCCAATCCCATTTTTTTCAATAGTTCTACATATTCTTTGTGTTGGACAAGTGCATTTAAATAGTTTGGTTTTCCTAAAGATGCAGTTGTGATACCATAAATAAAATTATTACAAGGTGGGCAAACAATTGCATGGGTGAAATGCATTATACTATATCTTTGGGAATAGAATCATCAATCCCTTATTAAAGGATGAACCAACTATGTCAATCAATTTCAGAAAGATTGATCAGTTCTACTCCTATCTGCTCTGCCAGTGAGGTTATACGGGTATCACGATAAAATTCACCATAGTAGATTGAAGAGATACCGGCATTGGCAATCATTTTAAAACAATCATAACAGGGAGATGCGGTGACATATATCTCCGCCTCATCAATTCGAACTCCATTCCTGGCTGCCTGTACCACAGCGTTCGCCTCTGCATGGATTGTTCGGACACAGTGACCGTTTTCCATCTCGTGCCCAATTTCATCGCAATGTTGCATTCCTCTAACACTTCCATTATATCCTGTCGATAAAATAGTTTTACCGCGAACAATAACTGCACCCACATGTTTTCTATCACAGGTTGAACGGGTAGCTACTTCCCGGGCAATATTCATAAAATAGTTCTCCCAGGAAACTCGATCGCTCATGAGCTCACTTTCGAAACAATTTTTGTCTTTATAACAGGTTTCTCCTTGGGGGTTTTCCCTAAAATTTCTATGGTATTCTTCAATGATTGAATAAATATTTTTATATCTTCTTGTGTATTATAGACTGCAAAACTTATCCTTGCAGTTGCAGATACTCCAAAATGTTTCATTAATGGTTGTGCGCAGTGGTGCCCCACACGAAAGGCAATATCATCTTCGTTCATAAACATAGCTAAATCCTGAGGGTGAATTCCTTCTACAGTAAAACTAATCACATTTTCACTGGGGTTTCCTGAATGAAATAAATGAATTCCGGACATTTCATTCATTTTCTCTAGCGCAAATTGAGTTAATTGAGTTAAGTTTTTTTCTATATTGTACAATCCTATTTCATTTATAAAATCAACGGATGAACCAAGTCCCACAACCTGTGCAATATTTGGAGTCCCCGCTTCAAATTTCCATGGTGGTTCGTTCCAGGTTGACTCTTGAAGCGTGACTTTGTCTATCATTTCGCCACCACCTTGATATGGTTCCATTTTGTCCAATACATTTTCCTTAGCATACAAAACACCGACACCTGTTGGTCCATACATCTTGTGCCCAGAAAAAGTGAAAAAATCACATCCAAGAGTATTAATATCAATTGGGAGATGAGCAACTGACTGAGCGCCATCAACAAGGAACACTGCATTTGTATTTTGTAATTTCTTCGCAATGGCTGTAATTGGGTTGACAACTCCGGTAACATTGGATTGATGAGCCAAGGCCACTATTTTTGTCCTTTCCGTCAAAAGAGAATCCAATGAATCAAGGTCCAGCTTATGATCTACTGTCAACGGGATTGCTCTTAATTCTGATTTTTTTCTTTTTGCTAATAATTGCCAAGGAACAATATTTGAATGATGTTCCATTTCTGAAATAAGGATTTCATCTCCTTCATTCAGATTTGGATCTCCCCATGCTGAAGCTACCAGATTTATAGCTTCTGTAGTTCCCTTTGTGAAAATAATAGAGGTTGAATCTTCAACCGAAATAAAATCGGCTATTTTTCCGCGGCAAGCCTCATATGCTTCTGTGGATTTATGCGCCAGTGTGTACAAACCTCGATGTACGTTGGCATTGTTCTCTGTATAGTATTTTTGAATTGAGTTAAGAACTGAGTCTGGTTTTTGGGTTGTAGACGCATTATCTAAATATACCAGATTTTGATGATGGTCAGAACGAAAAATAGGAAAAAGGTTCCGTACCTCTTCTGACATAATATTCATTAAAGTATTCCCATTTGTAGCTTGGCAGATTCTGATACCATATCCATATTCCATTGCGGCTCCCACACCAGTTCAACATCAGCAACCTCAACACTGGGAATTGCTTCAACCTTCCGCTTTACATCATCAGCTATCACAGGACCCATTCCGCATCCCGGTGCTGTCAATGTCATTTTGATATTAACTCGATGAGCTTCGTTTTCCAATTCCCACACACGACAATCATAAATCAATCCCAAATCTACAATGTTTACCGGGATTTCCGGATCATAACAGGTTTTGAGTTGATCCCACACTAATTGTTCATTAAAGGGTTGCTCCTCTCTTAAAACATCGTCGGACGATTTTTCCTTTTTTTTACCCAATGCATCAGCATTTGATGAATCTATTTGCGCCATATTTCCCTGGATCAATACAGTATAACTTCCTCCCAGAGCCTGTGTTATTTGAACTAAATCACCTTTTTTTAAGGTAAGTTTATCACCAGATGGGACATGGTTTGCCTCAACATCCCGTGTCAATCTGACTTCTTCATTTCCAAACATACAATGTCCTTTTTTATCTTATTCATTGCCAAACTGAATCCATTGATTCTTTGGCTTGAGATTGCTCCGTTCAACCCCACAACATTAAGAATCTCACTTCCGTCTATGGAATGAATTGCATCTAGTGATTCCCCATCACAAATATTTGATATTATGCTCAATAATCCTTTTACAATTTGAGCATCTGAATCAGTTCGAAAAAAATAGGTTCCATTTTCATATTGTCCAATTACAACCCAAGCCTGTGAAGTGCATCCGTAAATTTTATTGATATCATTTTTCTCTTCTGGAAAAAGCTCCGGAGATTTTCTCCCCATATCTATGAGTTGAATATATTTATCTTTGGAGTTATCAAACAGATCAAATACATCTTTAAATTCATCAAGTTTTTCAGAAACCGTCATAGTTTCAGCCACGATTGAAGAGAATTCATGAGATAATCTAATATATTCTTATCTTTTATTTTTTCTAATAACTCCAATGCAAATCCTCTGACAATCATCTTTTTAGATGATTCAATATCTAATCCTCTTGAACGAAGATAAAAAATGGCTTTTTCATCCAACTCACCTGTTGCAGAGGCATGAGCACATTTTACATCATCCGAATTAATCTCCAACTGAGGGTTTGAGTTCATTACAGCTTTTTTGGATAAAAGTAAGTTTTTATTGGACTGTTTTGCATCACTCTTTTGAGCTCCCTCTTGGACAATGGTTCTACTATTAAATACTCCGCTGGATTCATCCTTTAGAATGGATTTAAATGATTGGTTGCTTCGACAATTTGGGGCGATATGGTTTACCCGTATATTATCATCTAAATGCTTAGCACTGGTCAATAAAGCCAATCCATTTAGATCACATTCAGATCCTTTTCCTTCTAATTCACAATGAATATTTGTTCTTCCAAGTTGACCGCCAACAGCAAACTGAAAAAATGAATAGTGACTATCAGTTCCCTGATTCACTTGAAGATTTGCCATGTTAAACGTTCCGCTTGAATTGGATTGAATGCGAATATGATCAACAATGGAGTTTGGTCCTAATGATAGAAAAATAGATTCATTTTGAAAAAAAGAAAATGCATCACCCACATGATGTTCGATAAATGTCAACTTAGTAGATTCTTTCATGTCTAAGTATACTCTAGGATTAACCATAATACTGCTCTCTCCATCCGAAATAAATAGTATCCGAACAGGTGTCTCCACAATCATGTTTGGTTCTACTATAATACACATTGAAATATCCATAAATGCAGTATTTAATAAATCAAAAGGTGTATGCTCTTTAAATTCAATTTTACCATTCTGTTTCTCAAAATATTCTATTCCACTTATGAGTTGAACACCCTCTGGTACAGAAGAAAGATTTTCTTGATAGTGTCCATTATAAATTATAATTGTATCGATATCATCGATTTCATAGGGAGAAACATCTAAAACCGAAGGTGGTACATCTTGGCTATCCGAAATCCGAAACGATTTATTTTTCAAGTAAGATAAATTAGTAAATCGCCAATCCTCCCATTTCTGAGTTGGAAACCCTATATCAAGCAATTTTAAAAAAGCATCTTTCCTCAGGGGATTGACCTCAGGTGAAGAGTACTCCCGGTTTATCATTTTATCAAATTCAGTTTGAAAGTGGGATAGACTCATGGTTATACCCAACCATATCCTTTCTCTTCAAGAATCTGGGCTAGCTCAGGTCCCCCAGACTTCACAATCCTTCCCTTCAAAAGAATATGAACCTTATCTGGTTTTACATAATTGAGCAATCGGGGATAATGAGTGATAATGATAAAGGATCGTTCAGGCGATTTAGCAGTTGTAATGCCATGAGCGATAGTATTTAATGCATCAATATCCAGACCCGAATCAGTTTCATCAAGAATGGCTAAATTTGGTTCAAGCATAAGGAGTTGAAGAATCTCATTTCGTTTTTTTTCCCCTCCAGAAAATCCGTCATTTATCGCCCTTTTGATGAAAGAAGAGTCCAAATCGACCAACTTGAGTTTTTCTTTTATCTGTCTCAAAAAGGTGGCAGCATCTAATTCATCCTTACCTAAATATCTCCTTTTTGCATTTACTGCTTCCTTCAAAAAATATGTGATATTTACACCAGGGATAGCTACTGGATATTGAAAAGAAAGAAAAATACCTCGCAAAGATCGTTCCTCTGGGGTTTTTTCATTCAAATCCTCATTATTATAAATGATGGATCCATTGGTTATTTGGGCAGTCTCTTTCCCTGTTATAACGTTAGCCAAAGTACTTTTTCCTGATCCATTCCTCCCCATAATTGCATGAACCTCTCCCGGTTTTACATCTAAATTAATTCCCCGTAAAATCTCCTTATCACCGATTGAGCATTTTAATTCTTTTATTTTTAACATAATATCCTGTTTTTTTACAACATTTATCCGACACTTCCCTCAAGACTCACTTCCATAAGCTTATTTGCCTCCACAGCAAATTCCATGGGAAGTTTTGCAAAAATATCCTTGCAAAATCCATTAACAATTAGAGATACAGCATTTTCTTCAGAAATTCCTCGTTGATTACAATAAAATATTTGATCTTCATCGATGTTTGAGGTAGTTGCTTCATGTTCCATGTGTGCTGTGGGGTTTCGGACATCAATAAAAGGAAAAGTATGAGCTCCACATTCGCTTCCAATCAATAACGAATCACACTGTGAGTAATTCCTCGAATATTCAGCATTTTTCATAATTTTTACTTCACCCCTATATGTATTTTGGCTCTTACCAGCAGAGATCCCCTTTGAAATAATGGTACTTGATGTATTTTTTCCCAAGTGAATCATTTTTGTTCCTGTGTCCGCCTGTTGATAATTATTTGTCATTGCTACAGAATAAAATTCTCCAGTGGAACCGTTTCCTTTTAAAATAACACTTGGATATTTCCAAGTGATTGCTGACCCCGTTTCTACTTGAGTCCAGGAGATCTTTGAGTTCTCTTCCAAACAAATTCCTCTTTTTGTTACAAAATTATAAATTCCACCCCTACCGTTTTCATCTCCAGGATACCAATTTTGAACGGTGGAATATTTTATCTGTGCATCTCTATGAGCCACAAGTTCAACAACAGCTGCATGAAGCTGATTTTCATCTCGCATTGGAGCGGTACATCCCTCCAGATAACTTACCTGACTGCCTTCATCAGCAATGATTAAGGTTCGTTCAAATTGTCCTGTATTTGCTGCATTAATCCTGAAATAAGTGGACAGCTCCATTGGACAACGTACTCCTTTCGGTATATATACAAAAGATCCATCACTAAACACCGCAGAGTTAAGCGCTGCAAAAAAATTATCAGTATGAGGGACAACACTTCCCAAATATTTCCTGATCAATTCAGGATGTGATTGAACTGCTTCTGAAAAGGAACAAAAAATAATTCCATGGGATGATAGTTCTTTCTTAAAGGTAGTTGTAACCGAAACGCTGTCAAATACAGCATCAACAGCAACCCCTGATAGCATTTTTTGTTCTTCCAGAGGGATGCCAAGTTTATTATATGTTTCCAAAAGCTGTGGATCTACTTCATCCAAACTTTTGAGTTCTTTTTTCTTTTTAGGAGCCGCATAATAAATGATTTCCTGAAAATCTATTGTTGGATATTTTATGTTTGCCCAAGTCGGCTCTGACATTTTCTGCCATACATTATAAGAATTGAGCCTCCATTCAAGCAGCCACTCAGGTTCATTTTTTTTCTGAGAGATATATCGGATAACCTCTGCATTCAATCCAGGGGGCAATTTTTCCTGTTCAATATCGGTTATAAAACCGTATTGATAATCTTGTTCAATTCGTTTCTCTAAAATATTTTGTGATTGTTCCATGTCTCTAAAATCTTACCCTAAATTGGCCTGTCCAGAAATATCTGCCAGAGTCATATTATTCAAAACACCAATGATGGCATTGTTCACTTCATTAATAGGATTTTTAATATTACATTTTTTTAACTGGATACAATCTGAATCAATAGAACAATCCATAATTCCCACTGGGCCTTCAAGGATATTTATCAATTCTGCCATGGATAAATTTTCAGGAATGATATTTAAATAATAGCCTCCATGTGGACCTTGAACAGCATGGATGATTTTGTTCTTACTTAATTTCTGCAATATTTTTGAAAGCAGCGATAATGGAATGCGATAAAGCGAAGAAATTTCTTTTGCACTGGCACATTCTCCCTCTTTTTTTCTCTGCATATATCTCAATGCAATGAGGGCATACTCAACTTTTCTTGTTAATTTTAACATATATAGGACTATTTTAATCGTATTAATATATATAGAAAACTTGAATTGTCATAATATTTTTATTTTAGACGAAGTATATGTTAATTAGAAGATATACAATGAAAAAAATTAGAGCCCTGTCTCTCCCACTGTCTTTCTTACTGCTGTCAAGGTATCGTTCAACGCTTCTTTTTCATCATCAAATAATTCAAATTCGAGGATGCGCTCAACACCTCCTGAACCAATGACTGATGGAACGCCTATAAAATAACCATCAATACCAAATTCTCCTTCACATAATGATGCACAGGGAATCACACGTTTTTTATCTCGCAGATATGATTCAGCCATCTCAATTGCAGATTGGGCAGGAGCATAAAATGCAGACCCGTTTCCAAATAGTTTTACAATTTCACCGCCTGCAAATCGTGTTCTGTGCTCAATCTCCGCTAATCTCCCCGGGGGAATTAAATCTGATACAGGGACACCTCCAACGGTTGCCAATCTTGTAATGGGAACCATTGTATCACCATGACCTCCTAAGACCATACATGTAATATCTTGTACAGAACATCCGGTTTCCATTGCTATGAATGTTCGGTAACGGGCACTGTCAAGAGCACCGGCCATACCGACCACCCTATTCTTTGGAAAACCGGAAACTTTATGAAAAGCGTACACCATCGCATCAAGTGGATTTGAAATAACAATGACAAAAGAGTTAGGAGCTTGTTTTTTAATATTTTTTGCAACGTCTTTTATTATTCCCAGATTGATTCCCATCAAATCTTCCCGGTTCATCCCTGGTTTTCTTGGGATGCCTGCTGTAATGATAAATACATCTGCATCGTTTATATCATCCCAATCTGAAGTCCCAATAATATTTGCATCATAACCATCATGAGGGCGCAGTTGCATAATATCTAACGCTTTTCCCTGAACCATTCCCTCTGCTTTTGGAATATCAAAAATAATAACATCACCCAGTTCTTTTTGAACTGCCAGCAGAGCCAGATTTCCTCCAATTTGCCCCCCTCCGATGAGGGCAATTTTTTTCCTACTCATGAAAACTCCTTATATTTTGTATTTAAGTGTAGTTATCCCTATCAACATTAGAATTAATCCAATTTGTAGTTATAGATTTTGGACGAATCAATGGCAGAACCAACGCTCTGTTTAGAACCATTTGTGCCACCAGACCAAGAGTTCTAGACACGCTGAACGGAACCGTATAATAATTTAATTCCGAAATACCAAAATGATATAGAAGAGCTCCAGAAGCCGCATCCACATTTGGCCATGGATTTTTTGCTTTCCCATGTTTTAATAATACATCAGGAACCACCTCAAACAACAATTTAACGATTTGAAATACCGGGTCATCCTCGATATACGTTTCCCCAAACTCCATAAAACCAGTAAAACGGGGATCTGGGCATCTAAGAACAGCGTGCCCATAACCAGGAATCACCTTACCCTGTCTTAACCAGTTTTCACAAAAATCTCTTACCTCATCTGAAGATGGGATTGAATCAAAATGCTCTTTAATCTCCAAAACAAATCTCAGGCATTCCTGATTTGCTCTCCCATGCAGCGGGCCAGCAAGCGCATTTAACCCTGCAGCAACAGAATAGTAAACATCAGACAGGGTGGAAGAAACGACCAATGATGTAAAGGTGCTTGCATTGCCTCCCTCATGATCACAATGTAAAGTAAGATACAATCTCATGAGTTTTTTGATACATTGGTCATCATCAGAAAATCCCAGCATGTGACTATAATTGGCTCCCCAATCCAAGAGATTATCTGGAGGTATAGGTTCACCCTTATCAAATCTAATGCGATAAATTCCTGCAGCTAAAGTTGGAATTTTTGCAATAAGGGAAATTCCATCTTCTAAGTAAGACTTCCAATAATCCTGTTTTCTAATTCCTTGAGAATATTTATTTTGGAATTTTGATTCACCCTGAAGAGCTAAAATGGAAGCATTAAGCATGGTCATAGGATGTGAATCATCTGGCATGGATTTCAACACATTCCAAATATGTTCAGGAACCTGATTGTTTTGATGTATCTGGTGTTGTAAATCCTCCAGGTCTTCTTGGCCTGGCATATCACCGGTAACCAGTAGGAAAAATACTTCTTCCGGCAAGATGTATTTGATATCAAGTAAAGGTCTTCCCCTGATAATGAGCCCTTTCTCTGCTGAAACAGAGGATGTATCACAAATTAACCCTTTAATTCCCCGCATACCCGCATAAGCATGGGATACCGAAACTTCACTGATAACTGCGTCCCCTTTGTCATGAATCAACTCTAGAGCTTCTTCCCTCCATTTTGGGATTTTTTCAGTTAATATATTTAATAAAGCAGACATTAATTACGATATATAAAATTATAATTTGTTCTATAAATGATATCTATCAATTTATAATTTATACAGATACATTATCCACCGTATTATTCAAAAATAAAATGGGATATCATTAAGATATTCCTTGTCCTGGATAAAAGTTATACACAATTGCCTACCTAGAAAGATGTAGTAAATTTTGTTATTAGCAGTATTAATACCCTTAGGCATCAAGAATGAACAGTTATTGTGTCTTTTCCTTTTTTGACTATTTTTCCAATAACGGCTGCTTCCATACCGGTTTCGTTCCTGAACTGATTTAAATACTCGTTGGCTTGGTTCTCTGACAAGGATATGAGCAATCCGCCGGAGGTTTGAGCATCAGAAAGTATAAACTTTTCTGTTTCAGAGATTGATTCAGAAAATTTAGTATACTTTTTGCTCGTTTTAAAATTTCGTTTGGACCCTTCAGAAATAATCCCTTTTTCAGCAAGTTCTGAAGTGCCATTTATGTATGGGATTTCCGAAACTTGAATTTCTGAAGATACATAGCTCCCGTTACATATTTCAGATAAATGCCCTAACAGTCCATACCCAGTAATATCTGTTGCTGCGTGGACTTCCAGAGAATTCATTATATCAGCAGCTGATTTGTTTAAGGTAACCATGACTTCTACAGCAGCATCGATAAGACTTTTGTTAGCCTCTCCTTTCTTTATTGCAGTAGCAATAATACCTATACCAAGAGGTTTTGTGAGAACTAAAACATCCCCTTCTTTTGCGGTATCATTTCGGATAAATTGATTTTTATTGACCTCTCCTGTCACCACCAATCCATATTTCGGCTCTTTATCATTGATGGAGTGCCCTCCCACAATAGTTATTCCCGCTTCGTCTGCCTTATCTGCTCCCCCTTGAAGGATTTCTGTTAACACAGATTTGGGCAATTCCTTAATGGGAAAACCAACAACATTTAATGCAAAAAGTGGTTGCCCTCCCATGGCATAAATATCTGACAGTGAATTTGCTGCAGCAATTTGTCCAAACTGATATGGATCATCTACGATCGGTGTGAAAAAATCAACTGTCTGAACTAAATATCTGTCACCATCAAGGCGTACCACGGCGGCATCATCAGATTCCTCAAAACCGATGAGAACTCGGTTATCTTGTTTCAAATTTAGGTTGCCCAGAACCTGGGCAAGGTCCTCAGATCCTATTTTGCATGCTCAGCCAGAGCCGTGGCTCAGTGTGCTTAACCTTATTTTTTGTTCTTCCATGATTGAAATTTAGTGAGAAAATTACCTACTACAGTGCTTTTTTTGTGTCGTTTTAAAGTAATCTTTTGGCTGTAAATTTCACTTGATAGAGACACATTAAATGAAACATAATCCCATAATCGCAATTGTCGGAAAACCCAACGTGGGCAAATCCACTCTCTTTAATCGCTTGATGAAGAAAAGAAAAGCGATCGTAGGGTCTGAAGAAGGAATCACTCGAGATAGAAACTACGGACATGTGGAATGGATTGGAAGAGAAATGACACTCATTGATACCGGTGGATACATCCCCACTGATATTGACAGGTTTAATTCCTCCGTAAGAAAACAGGCTCAATTAGCTATGGGGGAGGCAGATCTAATTCTGTTCATGGTCAATGGTAGGGAAGAACCTTCATCTTCAGACCTTGCGCTGACTCAATTTGTCCGGGAATCCAATAAACCTGTTATTTTAGTTGTAAACAAATGTGATTCACTTAAACAGGATGAACAAACATTTTTGTATTATGAACTGGGAATAGATAAGGTCCTTCCTATCTCTGCCCTCACGGGACGATTAGTTGGAGATCTATTGGATATGGTAGTAGAACATGTTGGGACACCAGACCCTCCTGAAACTGAAGATGATCTATCTCTGCGGCTTGCCATTGTTGGGATGCCAAACGTTGGAAAATCATCCTTAACAAACGCTCTTCTTCAAAGAGAGCAGACCATTGTAACACCTGTCCCCGGAACAACACGGGACTCAATAGATACATCCCTTCGATGGTACGGCAAAGAAATAATATTAATTGATACAGCCGGATTAAGAAAAAAATCCAAACTGAATGATGATATTGAATATTACAGCAATATACGGACCCATCAGGCTATCAGCCGGGCAGATGTTGTAATGGTAATGATTGATGCAGAAAAAACATTTGGGCGTCAGGATAAATCCATTGCTGATTATGTGATTCAAAATGGAAAAGGACTCATTTTGCTTGTTAATAAGTGGGATTTAGTGCATAAAGACTCAAAAACATTGGATAATTTTAAAAAAGATATGGTATCCACTTTCCCTGCATTACAACGCTATCCTATGCTGTTTATTTCTGCATTGACCAAACAGAGAATTTCAAAAATTATGGATTTGGCATGGAACGTCTTTTCTAATGGTAAAGAAAAAATTAAGACAAAAGATTTGAACAAATGGATGGGAAAAATTAATTCCCAATCTCAACCTGTCACTAAATCCGGTCGACTTATTCGAATCAAATTTGTCACTCAAATACATACACAACCACCCACCTTTGTTTTTTATTGTAATTATCCAAAACAAATCCCTGTGGAATATAAACGATTTCTCGAAAACAGATTTAGGGAATCATATCCATTTGAAGGCATTCCATTGCGATTTTCATTCAGAAGAAAATGATCTATGTCCCAAGAGAAACCAATGAAGCAACCCATAAAGAAAAACGGTCAATATTCATTGGGATTCTGCATCCAGTATCCACAAAAGAGAAAGCAGGTAGATTACTAAAACGCTGTAGAAAACAGCATCCAAAAGCACGGCATATTTGTTGGGCTTACAGGTTTTATTATAATGGGGATTTTTATGAAAACAGTTCGGATGCAGGCGAACCATCCGGAACTGCAGGTAAATCCATATTAAATAATCTACTAAAAAATAATATTGGCAATTGTATTCTAACCATCGTTCGCATTTTTGGAGGAATAAAACTTGGTAAAAAAGGACTCACCCAGGCATATGCAACCTGCGCATCCCTGGTATTGAATAATGCCAATCTAGTTAATTGGGCACCTGAATCGAATGTATATGTTCGTAGTCCCATGCAGTTTTACGGCCAATTAAGTTCGCTTATTTCTTCGGAAGATTTGGAAATACAAGAAAACCACTCCCGTGACACCATCCACTGGGCAATAAAAATGAAAGATGCAGAAATAGGTGCATTTCAAAAAAAAATATCCGAAATGACACTTGGAGAAGGAACGGTTCACTTTGAGACAGGGGGCGTAACAGCCAACCATAGGAGGTCTTAGGTGGGTAATTTAATTTAGGATGTACCAATTCCGCCCCTTTTAATTAACAACAACCAATGAATCAATCAAAAGTTTCATTATAGTTGAGATACTATATGCAAAAACAGTTTTTCTATTATTTTATAATTTGTACGATCGTTTTTTCCTTTAGCTGTTCCAACGGAAAGAACAAGGAAATCAAAGTCGCGTTTTGGAATGTGGAAAATCTGTTTGATCTAGAAAATAACCCCTTAACCAATGATGATGAATTTGTAATAGGAGGAAAAAAGTCATGTACTCAGGAAATTTTGGATTTAAAGATTGAACACTTAAAAGAAATAATTGAGGAAATTGATGCAGATATTTTTGGATTCTGCGAGGTAGAAAACAGGGGGATCTGTGAACTACTGAATATACATTTACAGAATCTGAATTACCAAATCATCCACTATGATTCTCCGGATAAACGAGGGATTGATAATGTGTTATTTTATGATCCCGATATAATCGATATTTTGGAATCCTACCCCATAAATATTCCCCTGAACAAGGGTAGTACTACACGAGATATTCTGTATGTTAGAGGTAGGATATCAGAAAATGATATCCATATTTTTGTCAATCACTGGCCATCAAATTACGGAGGAAAATCTAGGGCAATTCCTAAACGAGCTAAGACCGCAGCAATACTAAAATTAAATGTTGAAGAAATATTAAAAAATGATCCCCAGGCTGAAATTATAGTCATGGGAGATCTGAATGAAGACCCCACAGATGTTAATGTCCTTGGAATTCTGAATTCCACTTTAACATATGAGACTGCAAAATATCCATCTTATAATTTCTTTAATTTAATGTCAAAGCATCTAGGAAAAGAAAAAACAGGAACTTACGTTTACAGAGGAGATGACTTATTTTATGACCAGATATTGGTCAGCCCAGGTTTGCTCGACACCAAAGGGTTAACTGTAGAATCTCCCTCTGCACATATCCATGATATACCGAAGTACCGCCAGCAAGAAGGGAAATATGCTCATTATCCATTTCGGTTTTGGGCAGGGGACCGTCTCTTAGGAGGTTATTCAGACCATCTGGCTGTGTATACAAAAATAATTGTGAAGTAATATTGCTTTGATAATATGAAATCCCTAATTTTGCCGGCGTTTTTACAAATTTTAATAAACTGATCGCGGGGTAGAGCAGTCTGGTAGCTCGTCGGGCTCATAACCCGGAGGTCACAGGTTCAAATCCTGTCCCCGCTACTGACATAAACCCTCCTTTTCTTGACGAGAAGTGAGGGTTTTTTCTTTTCATGGGCGGTTTAGTCTGAATCTGTTTATTCATCTCTAATCTGCTACAATAGTGCTACAATTTCAATTTCTGTTCATTTGGTTGTATTGAAAAGAAGGAATCCTATTTACATACTGACTTGCCAAATCAAAATTTGGATGAGTGTAAATCTTATTTACCTCACTTGAAGCATGTGCTAATAGAATTTGCCTATCCTCAATTGAAAGCCCTAAATCCCTCAATGAAGTATTGAATGTATGACGAAAACTGTGAAGTGTAGCCCATTCCAAACCATTTGCAGTTAGTAATGCCTGCATATATTTCCTTGGCTTTGCTAAGTTATCCTTCACTTTTTTTCTGCTTTCATTATACAATTCTGGGAATAAGGGATCAGAACTATTTTTACCTTTAGGAATTAGTTCCAACAGAACTGTTGGCAGAGGAAACTCATGGATTCTTCTTGATTTCTTAATGAAACTCACAATTGCTTTCTTCTTGAAATCAATATTTCCATGTTTTAATACTGCAACATCGCCTGCTCGTAATCCCGTATGATACAGAAAAGCATAGTACAATGTCCAACTACCACTTTTAGAAAAAATAGTTTTAAGGTCAATCAGAGTTAAAACTCGATTTTCCTTTGTTTTTTTCATTATTGGCAGGGTTACTTTCTTTGACGGATTTGATTGAATGATTTCCTCTATTACTGCTTGATCTAACATGAGAGAAATTTCCTGTAAGTGATTTCTTTTTGTCTTTGGTGCAACCGATACTTCTTTAAAACTATCTTTACCATCCTTCACCATTTTTGTAAGATTATCAATGTATTCATTGAGGACCTTTACTGTAAGATCATCCAATCTTAGTATTTTACGATTGGTCATGTATTCCTTGAATTTATTCAAAACTCCTGTTGCTATTTCAACTGCTCCATTTGTTTTCCGACTCTCAATAAATTTAAGATACTCGGAAATATATTCAGTTAAAAGTTTTGTTGGAATGTTTGACAACCCAAGAAATTCAAGATCACCAACTATAAGATTATAATCCCATAGTTCTCTAATCTTCCGTGCCAACTTTTTATTGGACATTTTTGTTGATTGTGCAACTCTTTTACCTTTGTAAAAAGAAGACCACCAGTAATACGGTGTTCCCTTTCTTTTGTAAAGAGTTGACATTTACTTTTTACTCCTTTTTATTATTGGGTTACTATTAGTTATAGGAAATTTCCGTTCCCTTTCTGTTAAGAAACCATTTTTAATCAAATGACTTTCTATAACTCTTGTAATAAACTCATTGGTACTTCTATATGATATACCAGATTCCTTTATTAGTTTCCATAGTCTGTTAGGCAGTCTGATTGATTTGACTGATGAATCCTCAACTTTTGGTCTTCCTACTTTTCCCATCTACCCAAATTTGCAATAATTATTAATGTAACACAACTATTATTTAATTAACTTGTCTTTCCAAAATGAATTATACTTCCGTGCTTGTAAAAAATCAAATAGATCTCCCTCTGAAATCCTATAATCTTTTCCAAGTTTATAGGCACTTAATTTCCCCAAATGAATAAATTCTAAGACCCTGTTATAGTTTATCTTTAGAAGTTTAGATACCTCTTTTGGTGTAAGGAAATTTTTCATATAAATAGAAAATTTATGTCTATTTCTCCCAATCCAAAC
>Ga0208896_1000866_pt1 | contig 15758 bp, 16 predicted proteins | sample ETNtaG_27_FD_185778 | JGI IMG/M metagenome (GOLD analysis project Ga0208896, IMG submission 185778) | Marine microbial and viral communities from oxygen minimum zone, Eastern Pacific Ocean - ETNP201406SV63 (SPAdes) (version 2) | ecosystem: Environmental > Aquatic > Marine > Oceanic ... | reverse complement strand
ATATAAAGTTATATAGCTTATTCGGTAGTCGCCGCCTCCACCATTTTTTTATATCACAACACATCATAAACCCTGTAAGTCATAGATTTACAGGGTTTTTTCTTGCAATACTCTTCTCATGCGCGGAACCAATCCATTCACCGACGTTGGTACGGCCCCCAGGGTCAAGGAGCCACTGAGATCATCTTCACCCAATACTGAGGGGACAATATTGTCATATGCGTGAACGACCTCGCGCACTTTGGCCACCAGCATTCGCCCAACCGGGGTCAATTCTGAAACACGACGCGAACGGTTAAAAATGTTGATCTGCCATAACTCTTCAAGTGCACGCATTTGCTGGCTCACTGCAGCATGGGTCAGGCATACTGCATCAGCAGCGGCATTGAATGAACCATGATCCTCTACGGCTATCAAAGTTTTCAAGAGACGAATCGACATCTGTGTAGCTGCTATTTCTTTCGGAGCCGGGGTATTAACGGTTCTCTGGCAGAAGACTCCGCTCTAACCCCCTGACTTCAGGTCATTGTACAACTGGAATGCCTTGTCCGGCTTTTCCAGTTCATGCACCACACGTGATACCGCCTTGATCATTGCAATCGGATCATCTGACTGGAAGATGTTGCGACCCATATCGACCCCCGCCGCACCCTGGTCGACAGCTTTATAGGCCATCTCCAACGCCTCACGCTCGGGCAGTTTCTTGCCACCGGCGATGACGATCGGGACAGGGCAGCCGGCTACAACTTTTTCAAACCCTTCCTCGATAAAGTAGCTTTTAACGTAATGCGAGCCGATTTCGGCGGCAATCCGAGTGGCCAGGCCGAAATAGCGTGCATCGCGTACCATATCCTTGCCCACCCCAGTCACGGCAAGAGTCGGGATGCCAACCTTCATCCCGGAATCAATCAGCTTGATCACATTGGTGATGGATTTGTGCTCAAACTCAGCTCCGAGGTAGATCTGCGCTGCCATGGCGCAGACCCCCATGCGCACGGCATCATCAATATCGACTGCAATGGTTTCATTGGATAATTCAGACAGAATCGAGTTTCCGCCCGAGGCACGCATAACCACTGGCTTGGTTACGGTTGGCGGAATGACCGAGCGCAGGATTCCGCGGGTACACATCAGAACATCGGCGTGCTCCGCCAGTGGCAGGATGTTCAGGTCGATCCGTTCCAGTCCCTTGGTGGGCCCCTGAAAATATCCATGGTCGAAAGCAAGCATTACCGTGCGGCCGCTCTCAGGGTTGAAGATACGGCTCATCCGGTTTTTGATGCCCCAGTCATAATTCGCCCCGCCTTTGAGGAAAAAGCCCTGCCTGTCCTGCGGCGTGCTAAGGCCAAAGTCCTTGCCGTCCTTGATGTCATCGATATCTGCCATGTCGTGTCCTGTCTTGTCCGAAGTCTAAGGGTGTTATTCTCTCCGAGCATGAACCTCTTACAAACTGCAAGCAAGCAGCCACAGAGATCATCGCCCCGGCGATTGATGTAACAGGAGAGTATACAATATAGGGGTTGGATAGCGTGTTCTCTTTAAGTAAATTGGATTTTCCCGCAAGAGCCCAGTATGTTCACCGCCACAGCCCGGGGGTACGATGAAGCAGGAGGTGTATGATTATGTGATAGCCGGAGCCGGTTCTGCCGGCTGCGTACTGGCGAACCGACTCAGCGAAGACCCTGATGTGCGCGTGCTGCTGCTGGAGTATGGCGGCAGCGACCGGAGTATCTTTATTCAGATGCCTACCGCGTTGTCGATCCCGATGAATCGCAAAAAGTACAACTGGTTTTTCGAATCACAACCCGAACCCTATCTTGATGGCAGGAGGATGCACTGTCCACGCGGCAAGGTGATCGGAGGCTCGTCATCAATCAATGGCATGGTTTATGTCCGTGGCCATGCAATGGATTTTGATGAGTGGGAAAAGCACGGTGCGACGGGCTGGAACTACCTCAACTGCCTCCCCTATTTTCGCAAGGCCGATGATTGGAAGTTCGGCGGGGATCAATATCGCCATCAGGGCGGCCCACTGGCTGTTAACAACGGGAATGAGATGGTCAACCCACTCTATCGGGCATTCATCAAGGCCGGCGTCGAGGCCGGCTATCTTGAGACGGATGACTACAACGGCCGCCGGCAAGAGGGTTTTGGGCCAATGCACATGACAGTAAAAAAGGGTCGCCGCTGGTCGACGGCCAACGCCTACCTCAAGCCAGTGATGCAACGGCCCAATCTTACCGTGCTGACTGGAGTACTGTGTCAACGGGTTCGGCTTGAGTCCGGGCGGGCAATCGGTATCGAATACATCCACTCCGGGCAGCAGCGATTGGTACGCGCGCGACGCGAGGTCATTATTTCAGCGGGACCGATCGGTTCGCCACAGCTGCTTCAGCTGTCGGGAATAGGGCCGGCTGATGTCGTCCGTCGGGCAGGTGTCGAACTTCGTCATGAGTTGCCGGGGGTCGGAGAGAATCTGCAGGATCACCTTGAGGTCTACTTTCAATTTCGCTGCAAACAGCCGATCACACTCAATGCCGAACTCAACCCCTGGAGAAAGCTGTTGATCGGTACCCGCTGGATTCTGACCAAGAAGGGGCTGGGTGCGACCAACCATTTTGAGTCCTGCGCATTCATTCGTTCCCATGCCGGGTTGAAGCGGCCGGATATCCAGTATCATTTCCTACCGGCGGCGATGCGCTATGACGGTAAGGCCTCATTCAGCGGGCATGGTTTCCAGGTTCATGTCGGTCACAACAAACCCTTGAGCCGTGGCTGGGTCAGAGCAAGATCGGCAAGTGCGCTGGATAAACCGGAGATCCAGTTCAATTATCTGCAGCACAAAGTCGACCGTGAAGGTTTTCGTGCCTGCGTGCGCCTGACTCGAGAGATCATATCTCAGCAGGCGATGGATGATTTTCGCGGATCCGAAATTTCCCCGGGGGAGGGCATCACCACCGATCAGGAGATCGATGCATTCATACGAGGAGCGGTCGAGAGTGCCTATCACCCCTCGTGCAGCTGCAGGATGGGTACCGACAGGCTGGCTGTGGTTGATCCGCAAACCAGAGTCCACGGCATCCAGGGACTGCGGGTGGTAGACTCCTCCATATTCCCGACACTTCCCAATGGCAATCCGAATGCACCAACCATCATGGTTGCTGAGAGGGCCGCTGATATCATCAGGGGTGTCGAGCTGTTGCCGACAGCAACCGTAGCCAGCGATGTTGCCGCAGGGTGGCAATCAGAACAGCGCTCAAGGCAGGCTGAATCATACTGATCAGGTGTGCCTGCTTACCAACCTTGTTAAACACACCGGGATATACCTGAAAAAACATAATGATCAGAGCTGGCCTGGAGGATATTGAATGGGAATCATCGGTTTCCTGTCCCCGACTCCTGATCTTCTTCCATAACCGAAGAAACCGGGAAAAGGAAGGCCGTAACTTGCCAGCGCGGGGGCTGTGATCAGCCCGACCACTATTCACCCTTGAGAGCACTCAGAATCAGCTCTAGGGCTTGATCGGAATAATCAGCGGGGCTTTTGTCCTTGGATTGTGAATCCTTGGCAAGGGGAACAAAGCGGAAGTCCCTGAGCCTGGCTACCAGGTCGGGACCGGGTCGCATAGAAGTCAGGTGATCGTCCCATTTCCCGACCTCCTCAGTGGTGAGGGATTCGTACCAGGAGGAGTATTCGATCAAGGTCTCCCCTTCCAGCACCACCCGGCCAAACCGCGTTTCCTGAAACTTCTCGTTGGGCTGGGTCCAGAGGGCATAGCAAAGCATGGGAACATCCGAGGGACTCTCCAGATTCTCCTGGGGATTGCCCCGCCAGGCCACTTTGCCGTCCTCCCAGTGGCCGTTGGTGTATTCGGGCTCGGAAGCCAGAAAGAGCTGCACCTCTATGGGAAAAGTGGAGGGGGTGAATATCTCGACGAACAGGTCATCGGTCAGGTCATCGATCAGTTCATCGATCACCGAGGCCGGAGACGGATTTTCCGACTCGGGGTGGGACTGGTGCCAGGCTTCCAGCTTCTTCTGGTAGGCGGGCGTTTTTTTAAAATAGGCGACGACGGAGGCCTGGACTTTTTCGTTGCGAAAGAGTTCGCCGAGATGCCGGAACATGGGCTTGAGGTCGGTCTTCAATTTCTTGGACAGCTGTACCTGGAGAAATTCGAACAAACGATCAGAGCTGGCCTGTTCATCGAACAAGCGCTGAAGCTCGGGAATGTCACGCAGCGAGATATAATCCCGTTCGAAGAGATATTGGATGACCCGGGCGAACAGCGCGCCCTCGGCCTTTTCCATGATCTCATAGGATTCGAGGTTGGATCCGAAATTGTCCGCCGCGTCCAAGGATCGAAAGTAGAGATAGATGTTCTTTAAATCCCTTGGAAAATCCTCCTTCAGGAAGTTCTTGAAGACCTCCCAACCCGGTTTCGCGGAAACCTCCGTTTGTAACCAGTCCACCAGATGTCCGGACAATTGGTCGATGTTGACAAGGCTTTTCTCGATGATCTTGGCCTGATCGTCCTCACCCCGGAAGCGCTCCAGGTAGACGAAGGCCACTCCCATCGGGTTGGCCAGGCGAAGGTAGGATCCGGTTCCCCCAATGTCCGGCAGGGTTTTCTCTTTCACCATGCCACGGAACAGGTGACGTCCCTCCTCAACGTTGTACTCGTTGTGATCGAACAAGCTCTGGAGGCGCGTACGCTCCTTCTTGGAGAGAAAATCCTTGGGAGGGTCGGAGGGCTTGAACGGGGTCTGCCAGATGGTCAACGTCCGTTCGAGACCGTCATTATGGGGGCGTAATTCGATCTTGTAATGGGTGGTTTTGCAACCGGAAAGAACGACTAAAGCCAATAGTACTGAGATAATCGTGGTTACGGGTTTCATTTTGAATGCCTCATTATTGAAATCATATCGCCACTCGAATCACATTGAATTTTTCTCAATACTAATCAGGTTAATGTCTACTGGTGCGCCTACAGTGGCTTTGATGTGGTAATTAGGTGCAAGCAATCGAGTCTACTCTACATAAATTTGAGAAGGCTATCTGTGATAGCCGTCACAAAAAACCTTGAAGCAAGAAAAGCACTCAATCTAACTTTGTGGAAGACTCTCTCACTAGAGCCTATACAACATGAAGATCAAGGAGCGGAGCTTCATACTACAAAAGCACAGCTTCATAAGTGAGCCTGATGCCCTGCCCCGCATCGGCTGCAAGCAAATCCCTATCCTTCATATCAATTAGATATCTGTTTAATCAAGATTGGGCATTGCAAACCCAAGGCTCTTGAGTTTTTGAATGAGTTCTTTTTGGGTCTCTTTTTCTAAAGAAATGAACGGAGGTCGGACCATCGTCCAATCAGGATGGTTGCTGTAATAGGATACAACCGATTTCAGTGCCGGAATCATTGGGTAGGACTCCAGTATAGTGCGAACCTGATTCAATTGCTTTTGTAAATTATCTGCTTGATTGATTTTCCAATCCTTGTAGAGATTGTATATTGCATTTGGATTGATGTTTGCAGTTGCAGAAATACATCCAACACCCCCAGCGCGCATTGTTTGAAGTAGAAAACGTTCACTCCCTGCAAACACTCGAAAGTCATCCCATCTGCGTTCCAATATACTTTGAGTGTTTTTCCAGTTGCCTGAGCTGTCCTTAATCCCTGCTATTACATTGGGATACCTAATGATCAGACGCTCAATGAGATCGAGGCTGATACTTACACCTGAAACTGGTGGTATATGGTAAAGGTAGATATTAAGCGCACTGTTACCAACACGCTCAATAGTCTCTGCATAGCTTCGAAAAAGTCCGTCATCACTAATATCTTTGTAATAAAAAGGGGGCAAGATTAAAGCCCCTTTGCAACCTAATTTTACCGCATGTGAAGTTAGCTGAACGGTCTCGGTTATAGAGCAACAACCGGTTCCGGGCATCAGCAAGGACGGGTTAATTCCAGCATCAATCAGGTCATCAAGTAAGGATATTTTTTCTTCCAGTGATAGTGAATTTGCCTCGCTGGTTGTTCCAAACAAAACAAGAGCGACATTCTGAGATAACAGCCAACGACAGTGTTCAACAAGTCGTCTCGATTCTGGTTTGAGATCTTTTGAAAATGGAGTGAGTACCGGAGATAAAACACCGGAGAATTTTTGAGACTTTTCAGCCATTGTTGTGTTGTCAAATAGGCGTATTCAACGCATTTATCCGCTTTAGGGGAAAGTTGGTGTTTCTGGCAATAACACCAGATAGAGAATAACAAGTTGCTCTGGCTAAAAGAAGTACAACCACTCGATCTGAAAAAATTGTCAAGATTTTTCAATAGAGAATGGGTGATTTTCCTCTCTATCGGGCGGACTGCGTACCGTTAAGACAACTCCCTCTTTTAAAAAGTTCACCTTTCGTCTTATTTTTCGTTCGAAGAGTGTGATCGCCATCACTGTCCTGCTGGTGATCTCTTATTAGTATAGCGCCATGAACAAGACTCCAATAGATCACACTTTTGGAAAAAGGTTAAGCGGCGATGCCCGATCCCAACTTGTGGCGGATCGCAGTGCCCTGTCCAGAAGAGTGGGTCTCCCCTCTCTCCTGATCGCCCTGCTCTTGGCAACGCCATCAGTGGGCGCTGCGACGCCGGTTGAGATAGGCGAAGTAGAGCGGAGCGTGAACAGTGTTAGTGGCGCCTTCGAAGAGATGGAGCGGATGCTCAGACAAGGAGATAGGGTCTACCATACAGAGCTCATCAAGACCGGCAAGAACAGCCTTGCAACACTGCTTCTGGATGACAACACCCAGGTCAGTCTGGGTGCCGATACAGCGGTTCAGCTTGACCAGTTTATCTATAATCCTGACAGCACCCAGGGGGCTGTAACACTCAATTCAGCCAGGGGGATCTTTCGGTTTCTTACGGGCCTGCTGCCCTCGAAGAGCTACAAGATCAAGACACCTGTTGCCACTATTGGTGTTCGGGGAACGGTCTTTGATGTCTGGAACCGCAAGGATGGTTCGACGGTCATCCTCCTCCGACATGGGAAGGTAGTGGTCGATAATCTTCAAGGCAGTGGCCCTCCAGTCCTCCTTGATCGTCCTATGCTGGTGACTACTGTCGACTCGGCGGAGAGTCAACCCACGCCAGCGACCCCAGTCTCAGGAAGCGTTAAAGCCTACTTTGAGGCCTTTGATCGAACCCTCAGAGTAGACAATAGCCAAAGTGAGGCCTCGACATTGGATCAGTGGTTTTCTCAAGCATGGACTTTCCTCTCTTCGCTTGAGTTTAAACCGATCGACTTGAATCAAAAATCACGCACAAGCTCACGCTCTAATAGTGGCCAGAGTACGAGTGAAGACAACAACAATCCTGCCGAGGACAATCCTGCCGAGGACAATCCTGCCGAGGAGCCAAGTGATAGTTCATCGACAGCCACCTCATCATCATCCAATACCACACCAAGTGCGGGTGGATCCAACGCCAATACAGCTACTGGTTCATCAACCAAGAAGAAAACAAGCAAGAAGAAAACAAGCAAGAAGAAAACAAGCAAGAAGAAGGCTGCCAGCTCAAGCAGTTCATCTGCCCCATCCTCAAGTGAAGATGGTGCAAATACCCCTAGTTCAGAATCGACCGAGCCGAGTCCGGAGAGTCAAACTGCCGAAACCAATCCGTCAAAAGAGACCAAGAGCGAAAAGCAACCAACAGTGAGCCCTACTCTCAGTACAACCTCACCAGCAATCACTAACACGACGATCATCAAGATTGATCCAAGGGCATTAGTTATTGACCCAAGGGTATTAGTTCCAATCAACCCTATCAAGCCTTCAATCAGCCTTATCAAGAAATAATCCAGGAACAGATAAAACACCAGCACCAGTTTAATGCTTCGCATCTTTTGGCCTGGGTTGTCGCAAGATCTGGAATCAAAACAATTGGAAAACCCCCTGCTCCAGAGCAAAAGGAGTTGTTGAATTCTGGTTCAGCGTGCCGTGTTCGCCTCTCTCTTTGAGGTATACTGAACCCACACCCAACTGACCGATATCCACCATGCAAACTGAAGAGCTCTGTCGAAAAGAGAGCTATCTTAAATCAACCACGGCCCGTGTGACCCACTCCTCAGAGAGCGGTATCACTACTTGCCGAACCGTCTTCTACCCTCGAGGGGGCGGACAACCCGGTGATTGCGGATATATGCGCCTGGCTGACAACAGCAAAGTGGTTATTGAAGATACCCTCTACGATCAGGATTCAAGCCTGCTGATTCACCTTCCCAAGAGCGGCTCACCCCTTCCAGGGGTGGGAGAGGAGGTTGAACTGGTCCTCGACTGGGAGAGACGCCACCGCCTGATGCGAATGCACAGTGCCCTCCATCTCCTCTGCAGTATTGTTCCGGCAGCGGTAACCGGTGGCTCGATTCGTGATGGAAGTGGAAGGCTCGATTTTGACCTTCCTGAACCGATCGACAGAGGGGAACTTGCGGAAAGACTCAATAGAGTGATCGAGGAAGATCACCCCGTGTCCCTTCAATGGATCAGTGAAGAGGAGCTAAATGCCCAGCCCGAACTGGTCAGAACCCTTTCGGTCCGCCCCCCCACCGGCAGCGGCATAATCCGCCTCGTCCACTTCGAGGGGGTCGATCTGCAGCCCTGTGGCGGCACCCATGTGGCCTCAACAGCTGAAATTGGGCCGGTTCGGATAAAAAAGATCGAGAAAAAGGGAAAGTTAAACCGCCGCATCACCCTGGAGCTTGACGCCTGAGAGAGGGATTTTTCAAGCGCTGGCGCAGACGCTATGAAGCGGCTTGTAGGATGCCCCTGCCGGCGACAATCTGCTCTCATAGAGGACCAGCTCTCTGACCGTAAATCTGCGGTTGTGATCTTCAACGACGATGTCATTGGGAAGGGTGATTCGACCTCCCCCTCTTCTTGCCCGGGCGAGGGTAATATGGGGGTGGAAGGCGGAGATCACCTCAAGATCGAGAAAGCGGAGCCGGGATGAGAGTTGACCAAAGAGGCGATCAAGCTCCCTGGAAGGCGCCAGACCGGCCCAGACCACCCTCATCTTATCCTTCCTCCCAAAAAAACCGAGGGCTGTTAAATGAAGGGCAAAGGGCGCGAAGCAAAATGCGGTGAGCGCCCTTTTTATCTCTTTTGTCTTTTCTCTATCTTGCTCACCTAAGTATCTGATTGTGATATGAAAACTATTCGTTATCTTAAGCTTATCCCGGTCTGGATCGATCATTCTCTGCACCCTCTTTAGGGCTGGAGTGAGCCTCTCGGGAACAGGGATGGCGACAAAGAGGCGCATTCAGCTCTCAATGCCGGGGTTTGGATGGCTGACATAGGGGCTGCCGGAGAGCAAAAACCGCCACTTAAGCGCTGTAGCCCGCCTCACTCCAACTCTGGGGACCGATCTGATCTCTCCACAAGAGAGACCGTCATCTCCTATCCTGACCCGCTCACCGAGGGGCCTCCCACTCTCTTCAAGGGTGATCGCCAGAGCCTGACAGAGCTTGCCCGGGCCGGAGCAGAGTTGGTAGGGGTTGCTCGTTCCCCGTCGTGCAGCCATCACCTCGATCCCCTCAAGGGGTTCCAGGGCCCGGATCAGCACTGCACCCGGGTGCTCGGGTGGCTCTGTAGTGATATTAAGGCAGTGGTGGACCCCATAGATCAGATAGATATAGAGCTGGCCATAGGTATCAAACATGGGAGCGGAACGCGGGGTATATCGACGGGCATGGCTGGCCCCATCACTTCGGTAGGCCTCTGTCTCGACAATTCTCCCGCTGAGCGGTCCCACCTCTAGCCGCTTGCCGATCAACTCTCTTGCCACCTCCAGGGTGTTGTTGAGAAAGAGGGAGTCAGGAAGTAGCTGCATCAGAAGATTTCAGCAGACGCCCTGCTCACCCTGTCTCCGGGCCACCTAGAAAAATCGACAACCCGGCGGCGTGAGGGGCAAGCACTTGATAGGGATTGGGATAGACAAGCAGAATCTTCATCGCATCTCCTTCACACATACATCACCCATCAAGTATAGACTGATCAACAGACTCTCTTCCATGACACCTCACATTAACCTCCCTCAGATGCAATCAGCTCTGCTTGATCTCCACAGCCGATCCTGGTTGAGCCCTTCAATTGAGCCGGGGAGCTATCGGGTTGACCTCTCTTTTTTCTGGCGCTGGAGGAGATAGAGCCCGAGAAGTATAAAAACAAGGGCCAGGAGACGCCCCGCCGAAAGCGCCTCACTCAAAATCAACACCCCGAAGATAAATCCAAAGCTGGGTACCAGATAGCCGACGTAGGAGGCAAAAGCGAGCCCGGCACTCTTGATGAGATTGAATCGAATCAATAGGGCCAGCCCTGTTGAAACGGCGCCCAAATAGATAATGAGCATCCAGCTCTGTCGAGTTACCGATTCAAAATCGGGACTCTCGAGGGCAAACAACAGGGTTGTGGTCATCATCGCTGCTATACAAAGAGAAGCAGTGGTAACAAATTCAGCTGACGCCCCGGTGATCTTGCGGGTGGATTCACCTCCGAGTACATAACAGATGGCGGCCGCCAGAGTAGCCAATAGTGCGATCAGGTTTCCAAGGTTATGCTGGGTAAGACTTTCAAAAGAGAGGATGGCAACACCGGTCAGTCCGCAGAACACCCCCAACAACTTGCCCCCTAAAGGCCGGCCATCATAGGCGGTGATGTGGCTCAGCAGGACGGCGAAGACCGGGCCCACTGACATCGCCATCGCCGCCAGCCCGGAATCGACTCGTGTCTCACCCCATGAGATCAGAAAGAAGGGTAATCCGGTCCCCACCAATCCAATAAACACAATCCGCCTCCAGACAGCCATGGTGCGGGGGAAAACAATCGGCTTTGTGACCAGCAGGCCCGCTACACAGAGCGCCCCGATCCAGGTGCGAAGGGCGACCAGCATGAGTGGAGAGACCTCTTCAACAATCACCTTGATGGCCAAAAATGAGGAGCCCCAGGCCGCACCGATCAGGATCAGCTTGAAGTAATCAGTGGGGGTTGGGGTGGGGTGGATAGGAGTCATCTCTAGCGGGACAAGGTCAATGACTCTTGGTGATCAGCATGGCAGATTGAAAGAGGTGCGCACTCTTGATGGCGTGTTTGCAGTTTGACACCAGCCCGGTTTTTTGCCTTAACCCACTTTGGGCTCATAACTCAATCCTTTTTATCTAACCTTCAAAATAACATTTTTTCGTCAATTCATTTGCAATCAGTCTATAATCCGCCACCCTCACAAGAGACCCGGCCCTGTCTGCTGCTCCCACCACTCAATGACCCTCGAAAATAACACGCTACGCAATATTGCCATTATTGCCCATGTCGACCACGGCAAGACCACCCTGGTTGACCAGCTCCTGCGTCAGTCCGGCACCCTTGTGGTTCGAGGTGAGGGGCAGAAGCGAGTGATGGACTCCAATGATCTTGAGAGGGAGCGTGGAATCACCATTCTCTCAAAAAATACGGCGATCCGCTGGAGAGAGTGGCGAATCAATATTGTCGATACCCCGGGCCATGCCGATTTTGGTGGTGAGGTAGAGCGTGTCCTCTCCATGGTCGACTCAGTGCTCCTGCTGGTGGATGCTGTAGAGGGGCCTATGCCCCAGACCCGATTTGTCACCGAGAAGGCTCTGCAGCACGGTCTTCACCCCATTGTGGTGATCAACAAAGTTGACCGCGAGGGAAGCCGAGCCGATTGGGTGGTGGATCAGACGTTCGAGCTCTTTGATCGACTCGGTGCAACTGATGAGCAGCTTGATTTTCCTGTTGTCTACAGCTCAGCCATGGAAGGGTGGAGTACCCTCGACCTCTCTGAGAAGAGTGAGGACATGACCTCACTGCTCACCACCATTGTGAAGTGCGTCAACCCACCTGAAGTGAATCATCAGGGCCCCTTCCGGCTCCAGGTGAGTGCACTCGATTATTCAAGTTATGTCGGGGTGATCGGTATTGGGAGAGTCCAGAGGGGACAAATCAATAGAAACTCACCTGTAGTCATCGCCAGCTCAGATGGAACAACCCGTAATGGCCGCCTGCTGCAGATTCTGGGCTTTCTCGGTCTGGAGCGAATTGAGACTCAATCCGCCAGGGCGGGAGAGATCATTGCCTTCACCGGGATCGAGGGGCTGCGTATTTCAGACACCCTCTGTGATCCGGAGGCTGTTGAGCCGCTCGCCCCTCTCGCTGTCGACGAGCCCACCATGAGCATGACATTCCAGGTCAACAACTCCCCCTTTGCCGGGCGCGAGGGCAAGTATGTCACCAGCCGAAACCTCGAGGAGCGTCTTGCCCGTGAGCTGATCCATAATGTTGCCCTCAGGGTTGAACAGACAGATGATCCTGATAAGTTCAAAGTTTCAGGTCGAGGTGAGTTACACCTCTCTATCCTGATTGAGAATATGCGGCGCGAGGGGTATGAGATGGGTGTCTCTCGGCCCGAGGTCATTCTCAAACAGGTGGATGGTGAGATTTGTGAGCCCTGGGAGATGATGACGGTCGATGTCGAGAGCGATCATCAGGGTCGGGTAATGGAGAAGCTTGGGGAGCGACGGGGTGAGTTGAAAGATATGGTCCCTGACGGCAAGGGCAGGATTCGGCTCGACTATCTCATTCCCAGCCGTGGACTGATCGGTTTCCGATCCGAATTTCTAACCACCACATCGGGAACAGGTCTGCTCTACCACGCCTTTGACCACTATGGCCGCCGCATCAAAGAGAAGATTGGGGAACGCAATAATGGGGTACTGATCTCGATGGCGACTGGGAAGTCGCTTGCCTATGCCCTCTTCAATCTTCAGGAACGTGGAAGGCTTTTTATCGGACATGGCCGAGAGGTCTATGAGGGGATGGTTATTGGCATCCACTCGCGCAACAATGATCTTGTGGTTAATCCGCTCAAGGCCAAGCAGCTGACCAATATTCGAGCAGCAGGAACGGATGAAAACCTGATTCTCTCGCCGCCGATTCCTCTGACACTCGAATACGCTCTTGAATTCATCAATAATGATGAACTCGTCGAGGTCACCCCGGTGTCAATCCGGATGCGAAAGAAATTCCTCAAGGAGTATGAGCGCAAAAGGGCTTCAAGAGCCGCCTAGCCATCCGATGTCGGGCATCAAGGGAAGGGTTATCAGGTCATCGTTTGACCCGGCAGAGATAACACCTCATCCGGCACCCCTCCCTCTGCGTAGTGAGAAACAGCGGTCTTTAGGTGTGATTAAGCTCAGCAAAACCACAGATTGATTGATATCACAGATGATCTGTTCACCGCCTGATTTGCGCTTTACAATAGAGGCCTGTTAACCTTATCGAAATTACCTGCTTTTTCATTAATTAATCATTGTTTTTATTGGTTTTATGTCTCTACTACTCAACCTTAAAACCCGGGCCTTCCAGCCTGGGCGCTGGTGGCCACTGGTTGTGGTGGCAGCGGCGCTTAATGGCTGCACTATTGATCACCTAAAAGCAGCCGCAGACCCGGCCGACCCCGAAGTTGTGACCCGGAGTGGAATGCTGATCATCATCGACCCCTCGGTCTGCCAACTGCCAGAGGGGTGCGGACCCAGGTACCGGCTGATGGATGAGCGCTTCCAAAGCTGGCTCCCTCTTGAGGGGACAATTGATCAATCCCTCTCAGAACGGGTGATCACGGTTACCGGAACTATGAAATCCAACCAAACTGGTGAACCGGACAAGAGCGTGACTGTCTCCCACATCGAACCCCACACCACCTTCCCCTACCATTCGTTTCTGGTAGAGGCGGCCAGCCGATATACAAAATCCCGTTATGGATGCAAAGTGGAGTGGAACAAGAGCTACTCCTGGAAGTTAAGAGCAGGGGTGGGCTGGATCAGTGTGCGGATGACCAACACCCATCTGCCGGGAGAGAAAAAGCCCTTTATTGAGCTCTGGTATAACGGTGATAACGGTCTTTTTATTAAGGAGCTGAGCGCCCTCGGGAGCGCCTCTCCCTGTCAATAAAAGCTGGCCAGCGCTCTCCTCAGGAGGAGAGCGATCCCTTTACAGGATCACCCTGAAATTGCAACTACCGTTCTGCCAACCATGCTCCCCTCGATATAGGGGGCAAAGGCATCAGGGAGTTGGTCGAAGGAGATTCTACGGGTGATAATCTTATCCAAATGACGTGGCTTCAAGTCCTCTCCCAACCTCACCCAGGCCTCATCCCTCATCGCCATCGGCAGCTCAACCGAGTTGATGCCAAGCAGTGAAACACCACGGAGAATGAAAGGCATTACAGTGGTTGATAATTTAAATCCGCCCGCAAGGCCAATTGAGGCGATATTGCCGAAGGGCTTTACCGTGCGTGTCAGCCAGCCCAGGGTGTCACCACCCACATTGTCAACAGCACCCCCCCACAGTGTCTTCTCGAGTGGTCGGGTCCCCATCTCAAGCGTCTTGCGATTGAGAAAATCGGTCGCCCCGATGGATGAGAGATAGGGGTGCTGATCCTCCTTGCCGGTTAATGCAACCACTTCATATCCCCTTGTTGAGAGGAGGTCTATGGCGATACTGCCGACTCCTCCCGTTGCGCCAGTGACGATAATCGGGCCGTGCGCCGGATCCTGGCCATTCTGTTCCATTCTGATCACCGCCAAAGCTGCCGTAAAACCAGCTGTTCCAATCGACATCGCCTCCTCTGCACTCATCTCTGGAGGGCGCTTTACAACAGCCTGCTTCGGCACTCTTGCCACCTCCGAGTACCCTCCGTCAAAAAGCTCAGAGAGCCCGGCACCGCAGACCAGGACCTCATCGCCTTCACCGAACTGATTATCTGATGAGGTGATCACTTTGCCTGCAAGATCGACCCCACCATTTAAGGCCGGACGCCTCAGAATTCGCCCTTTGCCTGTTGCCGCCAGTGCATCCTTGTAGTTGATATTAGAGTGGCTGACCCTGATTACCACCTCTCCCTCTGTGAGGTCATCGATCTCCAGCTTCTCGAAACCCGCACTAACCTCATCCCCATTTTGATGAATTCGGAATGACCGAAATTGCTCCATCTCACTTCTCCAATCGATTTGAATTAAGGGACGTTATGATACCTGTTCCAGCCAAAAATGGCCTGAACTTTGTAACCGCAACAAAAGCAGAAAAATAGCATAAAATAACACTCCTTCACCCACCCCAAGGAGAACGGCGCATGGCCGAACCAACCCTGTTTACCCGCATCATCGATGGTGAGATCCCTGCTGACATTGTCTACCAGGATGAAGAGGTAACCGCCTTCAGGGATATCAATCCCCAGGCACCCGTCCATATCCTGATAATCCCAAACCAGCCCATTCCAACGGTAAATGACGCCACCTCAGATGATGAGAAGATGCTCGGGCATCTCTTTGTCGTGGCCTCAAGGATTGCCAAAGAGGAGGGCATTTCAGAGGACGGCTACCGTTTGATTGTCAACTGCAACCGGGATGGAGGTCAGGAGGTCTTTCACCTCCACATGCATCTTATGGGTGGGCGACCCCTCGGGAGAATGATCAAGACATCTGATCCCCTGTAGCCTCACTTCCCGGGCGGCTTTTTCTTCGGAGTTTCACCCTCTTCTAGAAGCCTGCACCTGAGACGGGGTGGGTTCTTTTCAGGAATACTCGACAGGTAGCGACCGTAAAGCACACATCCCTTCATTCCGGGGTCACAGCTCCGGTCCTCAAAACGGAGACAGTTGTCGTTGACCTGGTGGGGACAGCCCCACCCCCCACTC
>Ga0208896_1000865_pt1 | contig 15772 bp, 9 predicted proteins | sample ETNtaG_27_FD_185778 | JGI IMG/M metagenome (GOLD analysis project Ga0208896, IMG submission 185778) | Marine microbial and viral communities from oxygen minimum zone, Eastern Pacific Ocean - ETNP201406SV63 (SPAdes) (version 2) | ecosystem: Environmental > Aquatic > Marine > Oceanic ... | reverse complement strand
CTATAACCCCCAGAAGAATCCAGGTTTAGTTGAATTAAACGTAGTAAAGCAGAGGAATGGACCAATAGGTACGATAAACCTCAAGTTTATAAAGAACATGTTAAGGTTCAAGAATCATAATTTATCTGATTTTATATAGTAAGGAGGAATATATGGAATATCAAGAAATACGCTCAAGCCAGATACGTGAGGAAAAAGAGGTAAAAAAAGAAGAAGGAAGGGAGAAAAAACGCAAGCAAATTAAACTGGAGAACGACCTTTATGGTAACGGCTATGATGATGGGTACGAAAAGGGTTATAAGCATGGCCATTATGATGCTAATGGAGCATTCATAAGTTTTTTACTACAAGGACTTAAGGAAATAAGAGCAAAGGAGAACCATGACACTAATGACCCTGCACAGGCTAGTTGATCGTCAATGTTGTAACCTGGTTAGTAATGTATGTTTAGGTGTTGGATTGTTTTGGGATAGGTTTAGGGAAGATAGGGGTGAATGTTGGGTAAAAAACCAACTGCCATGCAAGTTCTTTACTAAATGCGTATTACCCTTAAGTCCAGAACTGACAGATGATTATATCCAAATAACTGGAGACACAGCTGTTGATTAGGCATAAGTCTTAGACATGACCTTTTTTTGCTGAGAGATGCATAATTCGGGCAGTAGAGGGGTGATTCCAGAGGCGTTGAAAGGGGTGGCGTGGTACCCCTACTTGAAGAATTACGAGGGCGTTCAGGAGGATTCTAGGATGTTAAACGATAAAATGGTTACAATGGATGGGTATGATGACTGTATGCTTGGTATATGCATGAGGTTTGGGCAGGATGATATAGTTGCATACGACTATGTTAAGGTTATAGAAACACTTATGAAAAGAGATGGGATGAGCTATGAGGATGCTATTGAGTTCTTTAACTTTAATCAACTTGGTGCATGGGTAGGTGAACATACACCCTGTTTTATTCTATTAGATATAGACAAAAGGAGGTAATTATGAAATACATCTATACGGCACCTGATTGTCCTAAGTGCGAAACATTGAAGTCAAGTTACAGGACACAGGGAATACCTTTTAAGGAAAGAAGTGCGGATAGGCTTAAGAATCCTGCTAATGATAGGGATGATATTGATATTGAGGCATTTGTACAGCTGTCAATGCAGAACATGGCCCTGCCTGTTGAGGTTACCAAGGAAGGTGGGTTTAATTAGTACCTTTAAACCAGCCCGTCACTGTCAACAACAGGGCAAATATAAACACTGGTATTATAACTACACCTAGTAATAGTATATCACGTAGTCTAGTTTTCATCTATTATATTTCCCTCTTGCAAAGATACCAGGGTCTTTGTCCATAATTTTCTTTGCCTTTTTTTGATATATATCTATTGCCTTCTTTATCTTATCTGGGTTTCCCTGAACAGAAGGATTACGTACTCTCTTTCTAAGGTCGCCTCTAAGCACGTTTAATCTAGCCTTTGTAATAGCCATTGTTTGAGCAGGGCTTATTGTCTGAGCATTGATACCGAAGAACCTGAAAAATTGTTCGTTTCCGTATTCCCTGTTCCACTTATCATTAAAAGGTTCACCCGTTATCCATCCTTTAATAACAGCAGTAGATCTTCCTACCCAGCCTTGTCTTTCTGTATAACCTGGGACAAATATGTTCTCAAATATACCAGGAGTTACCAGATTATGTAGCCATGAAAATGTTTTAAGGTATTTAATGTGAGCTGGATCAACATTATTCCATATTTCCTGTTTAGTAAACGGGTCTACTGGTGGTCTATCACGTCTCCATGTCTTTAAAGTTGTGAATGCAGTAAGGAATGGGTTTCCAACACCAAGCGTGTTAAACGACTGGCTTATATCTAATTCTGTCATATCCTTTGCTATAGCATGCCACGTTCCCCAAGGCATAAAGTATGAGCCGTCAACCCACATATACTCACCATTTTTATTTCTCCAAGGTATTGGTACAAAGGTCTTGTTCAGTCTAATAAAAGCAGGTAGTTTCTTCATTAACCTTTCCCACTCATCATCATCTATATCCATTAAAAACTTGGCCATTGTTTGTGCAAGACTAAAGCCTCCGACCCCCAGGAATGCTACCCATTTACCCATTATCCATGGTCTTGCAATCATTGATTCAAATATAAGTGGAAGTACCTTATATTGATAGGTTCCAAATGGTATAATTTGTCGCCTTAGATATTTAATACTTCTATCTGCCAAAGAGTAGTCCATTCCATATTTATTTGCAATTCTGGCAGCGTCTGCTATTGATACCTGAGTACCATCTCCAATCCCGAACCTGTCTAGATTACCCTTTGATCTCAGTTGTTTATATATAGACAGCTTTGCCAGTTCATCTATCTTGCCATAATATTTTGACAGGTCTTTAATCATTGCCATAGCACCAAACCAGGTATAAGGTTTTTTCTTAACTGGCTTACCGTCCTTGTCAATCTTATATAATTTACCCTTAAACTTTTCCTGTATCTCACCCAATTCAACCACATTCCAGTTTCCCTTGAATAAGCCAATTTTCTTTGCCTCTTGATAATATATATCTTTACTTATTAAACTCTGAACAGCAGAAAACAGGTCGCTAAATACAAGAGGGAGAGGTCTTCCCCTTAAATTGTTCTGCAATATATTAGAAACTACATTTCTAATTGCTGTTGGAGGGTTAAGTGCTACCTTTCCTGCCTTAAACATCATAGTTGTCTGCTCATTTGCCTGAATAAGCCATGAGAATACAGTTCCATACTCATGCTCATACCTGGTTAGTGGTAATATATCATTAGCTACGGGGCTTGCCAGTAATTTACCCGATAACGGACCAAATGTTTTACTACCAACATCACCCATCTTGATATAATTTCGGGACAATGTTTCATTTCTTTTATCAAGGGCCGTCTTTACTGGCTTGTAAAGCTCTTCGTAATGACTTAATAAATCACTTGTTTTTTCCTTATCAAACCCCTTTAAATTAGACACCGTTTTAACCACACTCTTTTGCTTTGATATATTTTGGTTTAATCCCCAAACCGAGTGGTAAATAGTAAGGGCATCTCTATCAAAAGAAATAGTTTTAAATTCAGGTATATCCCTTCCTTCTTTCTCTGCTCTTTCAATTTCGTGAAATTCAGGATAGTTTCGTACTACCTTATCCCACTGTCCAGGGTCCTCTATTACTTCTTTTATCACATGGCCCTTGTCTTTATGCCACTCAACACCTTCTATTTCTGGCAACACCACTCCCATTTTAGGGTCTGCTATCTTTGCGAAGTAATTATGTTTGGCTATATATCCAAGTGTCATCCCTATCCCTTTGGGAATTATCTGGGAAGGATCCTTTATAATCCCCATACCTTCTTTAATTTCAATGGCAAGGCCAGGGTCTTTCTGTTCTAAGAAGCCCGTCTCTAAAACCCCTTCAACTCCAACCTGATCCAAATACTTAAGGTATTTATCACTATGAGGCAGCATATTAACCAGATACATGTAGTGTATGTATTTACCATGCATCGTCCAAAATGTGTCGTGAGAAATTGCACCTACATCCAGTAACTTTTGACCCAATGTTAGCTGTAATTTTTTAATACCACTGGCAAACTCACGGTACTTAGGGTTAATTTTTAGAAGGTTATCATTGTCTACCTTTTCAAATTTCTCCAATGTTTCTTGATGGTTTATGTCTAGTGTTCTTTTTAATTTTTCCCTAGAAGCAAGACCTTCTTTTTCCTCTCTAAGCTTTTTAATATTCTCATTATGAAGGTCAATAGAACTTTGGTCTGTGGCATTTTCTATAAAGGTCTCAAGTTTTTCTATTTCATTCTCCACCTCTTCAAGTTTTTGTAACCCTTTCTTATATATATTATAATCTGCCATAAAACTTATTTGGTGTTCATTGTGAAACCTCCCAGAAGAATCAATATAATGAAATATATCATGGTGGTTTTCTACTGGAATAACCTTAAGCCGCTCTTCAAATTTCAATGCAAGCTCTTCTGTCTGTCCAATAATCCCCTGTGCAAACATTCTCTGTGTTATTATATAATTTCTATTAGTTATAGTTGACATTGGTAACCAAAACTCTAATGTCCATTTAACTTTCCAATATCTTTCTCCAAGGCCAGCCATTAATTTATATGCCCATGTATGTCTCTCTCCCGTTAAATCATATAACTCCCTTTCAAGCCTCTTTATATCTGCACGGTTCATAGTTGTTCTTGCTTTTCTTAAAGATAATTCAACCACTGCCTGCGACTCGGCATTTTCAATCATGTATTCCTGTTCCTCTTTACTTAATAACCCTCCCTCAATAGAGCCTAATACATCCTCAATTTCCTTTGAATAGGTACCAGGAAGTTTATCTAATCTTTCTACAAGGTGTCGCCTTATTATACCAGGAGCATTTACACCATTTCCAACAGTCTTCCCGCTTGCGGGAACAGAAATACTATTTTTAACATCTTTTATTCTTCCTGCACGTATAGCCTTTTCCCATTCCTTTGCCAGGTATTTAGCAGCCCTCTCCTCTTCATATAAATGTCCTATCCTCACACCGCCCGTTAACCCTTTAGGTTTACCCCCTTCTAGGATAAATCCGTGCGCATATTCTTCGGTGATTGTCCTGAGAGTGGAGCCATGAAAGAGCGTAATAGTTTTCTGTCCTTGTTTACCACCGACACCCTCCCCCACTTCGTATAGCCCCGTGATGAAAAATCTTTGCCCTTCTCTGATTGCCCTTTCAACCGCTTTGGCATCTTTAAACCCTCCTTGTGCTAATAAAATACTCATATCAGCTTCGTTTTTAAGTGGATTAAGTTCTGGTCCATATTCATCCACTCTATTTATAATAGTAATGTTTTTATCCATACCAACATGGCCTGGTAAACTACTGACTCCATCTATAACCCTTTGAGCCTGTTCCTTTGAGGTAAATACACCCTTCCCTTTTATCTCAACTAACTCTGCTACATTTTGTCTCCTTCTTGGTACCTTTTTCTTTCCCGTTGTCTTTTTCTTTCCCGTTGCCTTTTTCGTTACCGCCTTTTTTTGTGTTTTTATTCCAAGAGCTTTATTAGCTTCTGTTCTAAGGGCTGGATGCATCTCTACAATTCTATCCACCACGCCCATCCACTCTAGTGCCCCCTTATGGGTTCCTCTTGTATCTTCGGGGTGTCGCATTATCATACCAGTAACTATTTCTAACGCTTGGCTCATTGGTAATTGTGCTGGTTTTTGCCCAGTTTCTTCAATATGATCTAAACCATCAACAACCCCTTTAAAATCATCATTATTAGCCGCATGTTTTATTTTATCAGCAATAATAGTTCGTTTATCCCCAGTAGAGTATGACACCTTTTGAGTTTCTGCCTCCTCATCAAGAGGGGTTTCTTTTTGGGCTTTAAATTCGTTTGCAGCCAGTCGTAGAGCCACCCCCCTGCCAGTTGTATCATCCTTTAACGTTTCAAGTACAGACTTAATACTAACAATAGAATCACCATCTTCATGTGGTATAAACACCTTAACTTCTGTCTTACCACCTGGAGTCTTGGTATTAATAAATGCTATATTATCTAGTCCCTTAATCTTTTCTTTAGTAATCTTGGCCCCTTTAAGAAAAAGATAACCAAATACTTTCTGGTCCGCAACTTTAGCTCCAGGTCGTTTGAGTTCAGTAAAAGCATATGAACTTCTTTTTATGCGTTGGGATTCATCAGATGTGAAAGCTATAATTTGATCTTCACTGTCTTTAAACGCTGCTATTTTATTAGCATAAACACCAAGCCACACCTCGTCCTTCGTCTTCAGCGCTTCCATAGCTACACTTCTCATATAGTTTTTAACAATACTATCACCCTGATGCCCAAGCCAGCCTCGTACCGTGTCTTCAGCTATACCATGTCTAAGTAGTATATGTGCCCCTAAATGACGAAATCCGTGAGGGGTTATACTATGGTCGTCAGCGTTAAATCCAGGTGTCTCTTCTTTATGTTTTTCTATTACGGCTAGAAAGAATTTCTTTGATGTTTCTAGAAGATCATCATAATGAAAGGATTCCAGTTGATTATTATTATCCACCTCATATCCCTCGCTATACATATCTGTTTTCTTTTTAGACTCTTTGTATTTTAAAGTATTATTATCTTTTATGTATAAAAAGGTTGAGTTTTCAAGGGCCGTATTGGAATGTCCTAACGCCCCGTGGGTTGGGCTGTAGTCTTGTATATAACTCTCTACATAATCACGATACTCTTTCAATGATCCCTTGGGATGGTCAATCGCTTTACCTGTCGCAACCCCCATACTATTAACTGTTCTGTTTAGTGAACTTTTAGTATGCCTATATAATATAGTGCCGCTTGTGAAATCTATATCACTCATCTCCAATGACACTATTTCTACTGCCCTTCCCATAGTATCAATAGCTACTTCGATTACCGCCTTTTTTAATAATGTATTACTAAGGTCACGCCTTGCCCCCATTACCGCTTCATCATTACGCCATAAGTCTCCTTTTGCTCCATATCTTTCCCTGCTTTCTTTAATTGTGGTTTGTTCCCACTCCTTTGCCTTTGAAATTTCCTCATCAAGATTAGCCATAGCTCTTGTATACCAGACTTCACTTGCTGCGTGTTTGGTATAAGGCACAACGGTGCGGCTTAGCGAAGGCAAGACATTCGCAGCTAAAACAGTACGCATATTAAAAGTAAGTTCCTGGCCTTCACGTGCATATTTATCACCTTCAAAATAACTTCTAAGAGGAGTCAGCATACCCATTACAGTACCCATTGCATACCCCTTCGCTTTGGCTTGACCTTGCGTTCCCTTATTCATTCGGAGGGAATTTATATACTCTCTCATAAGTCCTCTAAAATCTATATCGGTAGGACTTATCGCCCCCCAGTCAACGGTATGACCATCATCTGTTAGTGGTAATTGGTATGCATCTTTTTTCCCCTGAGCTGAGTTTATATGCATATCTATATATTGGTGAAATACTGCAAGGTCCTTTAGGTATTTACCCTTTACTCTTCTTGGTTGACTAACATACCATTCCATTATAGACTTGGGCGACCCAATCCTGTGTGAAAGCGCAACTATTCGCTTTTTTTCTTCTTTAGACATTATACCCGTGTCACTTGCCGCTATTGTGCTCATTGGTTTTAGAGTAAATACAGGGGTCTGTTTCGTATATTTCCTGAATACATTCTGGAGTTCTGTCATGGTTGTATTACCGATAGTAGCTTCATCCTCAAACTCTTTTCTTTTGTTCTTTTTGTTATTAATTGTATTCCACACATCCCCCTTTAACTCGCCCGTGTGTCCACCCTTTCTACCATTAGCCCTCAACACCTTTCCTCTATGCCTGAAATATTCTAACCATGCCATGCCATCTTGTATTTCCCCCGAAGCTTCTAGTGCATATAACACGTCCCACAGATTACTGCCCTTACCATCTGATACTGTAGCCATCATAGTTTCTTCTAGTGCCTTCATATACATGAATGTCGGTTTTTTACCTCCATCAATCTGTTCGGTATCTTCTATAAGTTGATCTACGGTAATACCACCCATGCCCCCTTGGTTTTTATCATAATACCATCGTTCTCCTGTTTTTTCACTGCCCAATACATCTCTTAACTTTGAGTTATCCCTATGCATACGGTAATCTGCTTTTATAAAAGCTATCAAGCTTTTAACATTATTCTCATTAAAAGTACGCTTTTTAATCTTAGCAGCAGCATCTTTTCCTACCATCCTATCAATTTTGTCCCAAGCAGTTTTTCCTTTAGTTAGATATATACTTCCAGGGTCAGGTTCACCCAATATATTATGAATCAAATAGTTTCGAGAATTAGTGGCTATAAGTTTATCTTCAAGGCCAATAGATATAATAGCATTCTTTAAAACCTTAAAAGGTACAGCCCTGAGAACCTGAGTATTATGGTCATGGGTCCCTGGCTTTGACCACCATCCTGCTGGTTCTTCATCGTCTACCGCTGACTTTTTGGGCTCTGTCCCTGCTTCATCTTCGGGCTTTGTTTCGGGCTTTGTTTCGGGCTTTGTTTCGGGCTCTGTACCTTGTGCACCTTCTACTGCCCCTGCTTCTTCTCTTTCTTTTTGTACCAATCCGCTTATTGTAGCAGTTATAAGCTGTTGTCTCTGCCCTACTTTAGCAAGCCTAATCTTTGCCTGTCGGCTAAGTGCTCCTGGGCCCATTTCCATCTCTATATCATCAATAAAATAATTTAAATCTCTTTCCTGATAAAACAGGGACATCTGTATTTCACGGGCCTCTTTCAACGACAACCTATCCTTTAAGTTACTTATTATATCCTTATCATTCTTAACCACCCCTTTACGGGCTTCGTTAAATATATTATCTATATCTTTTCTGGTATATATTCTTGCGTATGATTTAGCACGGCTACTATAGTGATTAATAGCAGATGCTTTATAAGTTTCTTTATACTCTTCAGCCAGTTGTTTGTTGTCAGCTTCATAAACCAACACCCTCATGCGCCCTGGTTTTTTACCTGAAATTATATTCATCACCTGGCTTAACTTGGTTGGTTCCTTTATATTATTTTCCTTTAGCAGTTTACTAAATGCATCTCTTTGTTGTTTAGCCTCTCCCAACTCAGTTTCCAGTCGTTCTATTACTTTGTCAAGTTTTTTCCCTAATGAGGCTTTGTTTTTAAGCGTACTCTTTTTAATACTATCCCTTCTTTTTTTACTACCTTTAATTCTCTTCTGTAAGCCAAGTACAGCTGCCTTTTTTATAATAAACCCCTCAGCTCCTTCTTGCCCGAAGTTTATTTCTTCGTCAGATAACCACCTGTATACCTTATTATCTTCTACTTCTAATTTTGTATGAGCCTCTAATCCATTTATTTCTTTCTGTAGTCTATCAATTTCATTATTATGCTTTTCTTTAGTTGTATCTAATTTTGCTTTCTTTGCTTTAGCCCTTAACGCTGTAATTTTCTTCTTCCTTCCCTTGATATGAGTCGCTGGTGAATCATTAATATCAATAAACTCCCCAGTTACATTGTTTCTATACCCTTCCCTTGAACCTGCTTGAGATTTAGAAACCTTTTCACCAGCCATGAATTTAGTAGTTTCACCAACATAACCATACCTACCCTGCTCTTCACCCTCGTCCATAGCCGTATACCAGCCTCTTTCCCATAACCCAGCCTCTCCGCTTATGTTTTCCTTAGCAGCCTTTGTTTGTTTATATGCCTCATCATTACGTGCTTGCCATTCTGCGGACTCGTTTGCAAAGGCTCGCATATGAGTGGGAGAAGCTAACCCTCCTGTCATTAACGTCATCCATATAGTAGGGCCAACCACATCTATCATTTCATATAATACATTTGCCCCAGGTCTTATATTGCTATACTTTTCTACTCCAACCTGGCCTCCTGCCTGACCTACTTCCGTACCTACTTCTACCCCCATTGTTTTAAATAGATCTTTAGCCCATTTTTTCACAAACGCTCTCGGCCCTAGAGCTCCCACTTTTTCTGGGTCTAACCTGAATAACTTAGCAAGATATCTAGTTCCAAAGAACTCTCCAGCCGCTTCAATAGAACCAGTTGCTGCTGGTGCATACCATAATGTGCCCTCTAATGCCGCTGCCTCTGCATGTTTACCTTCTGATTTTAACCTTGCCATTCTCTTATATATTTCATCTTCCGTTCTTTGGTATGTTGAGGCACCGTACAGCCCAACAGCAGTTACTAATGATGCATGTAAAATCAGTGCATCTCTTACTGCCTTTATTGATTTTTGTGCCTTTAATGCTGCTTGCCCGCCCTTTATAATTCTTGGGTCTTTAAAACCTTTAAACCCAGGATGCCTGAACTTCGCAAACCTCAACGCTTTATCAACCACGCCAGCCTTTTCTGCGGCACCAACAAACTTCTGCATCGAAGCTAATTTAAGAAGAAGTTTTCCCCCTGCAAAATACCCCATAGGGGGTAATACACTGGGAGCAAACATCTTCGTTCCTTCATATATTATACGTGCAAGCCCCTCGTATTGACGCTCACCAAACCACTCAACACCTTTATGCTCAATCCAATCAGCCAGGAATTTACCTGGATCAAAACCTGCTTTCTTGGCAGAAGTAGGAGTCATAAATTCTAAAGCCTTAAAAAACATTTCAGGAAGCTCTACAAATAGACCTTCATTAAATCCATGAACAAATGCATTAATAACACCATCGCTATCACCAGCTTCAAGTGCTGCTCCTGTAAGACCAAGAGGCATATATTGTGTAAGTCTTTTTGCGTAAAACGGACTAAGCCCCTGCTCAAGCCTTCCCTTGGCATGGTCAATCGCTTTGCCTTGTACTGATAAAGGTATATCTCCACCCTTGAGAAGTTCACCAAGTTCTGTTTGTGTTAAGGTGGGAACAAGTAATGGGTATGAAACAAGCTCTCCGTTATGCATAAGCTTACCCCTGGCAGCTAAATCTGTAACCTTTCGGTCGCTACCATCAGTCATTGTTCTCTCGCCAATCCAGCCATACTTAGATTTCTTTGTATAGTCTGAACGCAAAGAAGATGGCTTTAGGGAAAATAAGGATCCTTCTTTATCTCCTGATGTAGCACGATATGTACCATAACCAGCCTGTCTATCAGTATCAATAGACTTTGCAAAATCGGGATGTTGGGGTCCCATTGTCATTCTGCCTGTTTCCTGGTCACGGCTTACAGTTTGAGCATCATCAGGAATTGGTACAACAGGCTCTTCGGGTTCATCACTTGCCTCGTCCAGTGTGATGCTTCTAGGCTGTGCACTCTCCCTAAGCAAGCCCTCTTCAATGGCCATATTGTATTTTTCCTTATTTTCTGGCGATAACATTCCTACTGAATTAGTATCTCTTGCCATCTCAAGCAAATCTCTAAGTGTATTCATTTATATCCCCATTATTCATTAATTCGATCCATCTGCATCTGTCTAAGAGTCTCTTCATCTCTTTCACTCAACCCAGTACTCAGCTCATCTGCTATTGATTGGCCACCTTGCATATGGCTTAATGGCATGGTGCCTCCCTCGTATTGCACTGTATTTTTATTCTTTTCCCATTGAGCTTGTGCTTGTGCATCAGCCTGTTTTTTCTCCATAATTCCATCAAATAAATCCTCATAGTATGTTTGGGCTAATATATCGGTTTTAAATATTTTTCCAGCTATTCCCATCTTTGTATCATCAGTCATCTTTTGAAGTGCATCAAGCGGTGTTGATGCCATGCTGTTTCCTGTTTGTGATATAAATGCTGATTCTAAAGTCTTATCACCCACTGTTAAAATGGCATTTATAAGTGCATCTGGGGTAGAAGCCCCGTTCTGAGCTTGAAGTTGCTTTGCAAAAGCATTAGTAGCTTGTGACTTTAATTGATCCATGGTTAAAGGTTTTCCTCTCATAGCAAAGCTACTCGCTCTTCTATAAGCCTCTTTCTGACCCTCCAGGGTTTCCGTTAGTTGGTTTTCTGCGGCTATCAACTTTGCTATCTTTGGATATAAAGCTGCAATGGATGGATCGTTGAAGTCTTCTCTTGTAAATACCGATGTACCAACTGCACTACCAGCCTGTGTTTGTTGCTGTGCAGAAGGTTTTTCTCCTAACTTTTCCAATGCGGCATTTACCTCTCCCCCCATTTTCTCTACCCTTCCTGCCGTGGTTGATGTTGTTTCATGAACCATGCCAGATATTTCATCCATCCCAATTAAACCTTTTTGTATTCCTTTTTGAAACTCCTTCTCGGTAATAGTACCATCACCGTTATAATCAACCCCACTATTTTTTAAGTATCCGTCTATCTTTTCCGTTAAAGCACCAGTTGGGTCAACATTATTAAGCTTTTCACCCCAGTGAAAGGGCTTGTTAGCTGCTTCGTTTTCCAGTTCATATTTTCTTGCTACAGCAGCATTATATCTTGTTGCAGTCTTGGACTTCTCAATCGTAGCTTCTTCTGTAAGGAAGTCACCAACACTATCTGCCTGCATTGCATGCACACCCCTGGCCAGTCTCTCACCCATCCTGAACTTTCTCTTTCCATGAGGACCCTCAGCTGCTGTTGAGAATGATTGAGGAGCCCCAATACCAGAGAACCCAACTGCTCCCTTTGCTAGACCTCCTATTACCTTACCAAGATCTCTCTTCGTGTCTATAAGTCTTGCCATCTTATTTCTCCTCTTTAACTTTCATTAATTCAACAAACAAAGTTCCATCAAATCTAGTTCCTATTATTAAAAACCCAGCATTAAGAGCTACCTTAATAGCCTTAATGTTTGTATTCTCTATCCTGCATATGATACCTTTATATTCATCGAGTACCTTATCTACAATCCTGTTAAACAATATCGGTGCGTAATAACCCCTGAACTTTTCATCAAATGCCGCATACTGAAGATATATACACTCTTTATTATGCTTATATGCAATCATAAACCCTATATATTCATCATCTAAATCACATGTATATATAAAGTCAGGTTCATCTGTATCTTTAAGATGCAGGTTACCACAGAACTCTTCATATGGTGTCTTGATTACATTAAGCTCTTTCATTATTTACCAAACATAGAACCTAAAACGCTACCGCTTCTTCGTTGATTTCTGTAATCAAACTGCATCTGCGCTTCTTGCATTTCTTTCTGCTGGGCAAGCTGTGTATCAAACTGTCTTCTAGCTTCTGTTGCCAGTTCCTTTCTATGTGCTAATTCTTTGTATCTAAAAGCTCTTTTAGAGTGCTCTCCGTATTGAGCCGCAAGCATCGTTTGGAGTTGCTTGTTTCTCGCAGTCTCACCAAAATTAACATTACCTGCAAACCGCTGCCTGGCAGCAGTCTGTGCAAGTTGCTGTTCAGCCTGTGGAGCTAACCCCCCTGTCATTCCAGATTTATATTCTTCCTGTAAACCTAGTCCTGCCATTTATCATATCCCCCTTTAATCCTTTAATCTATATCTACTTAATTCATAAAGACCGCTAATCCATAACGGTTCAAATCCTATCGTCTCATCATCAGTACTGATTGTAAACTTCAACCTGTGGAACACATGGCTTCCCCATGTAGAGCCAGACACACTGCGAGCTGGCATTGTTGAATCATATCCTGATTTAGATGGAGAAAGGGTAATTGTTTTTCCTGTCTGGTTCATATCACCATAATGGGTTACGGTAACCGAACTGGAAGTTGTTCCCTTGGTAACCATAACCAGTCTTATATACCTTAATATTGTTTCCATATTTAAACTGCCAGCAGGAGGTAAGTCTCCAAGTTCAAACTCATATGTTATAGCACCACCATCTCCTGTAAATGCAGTTCCATTTTCCAATCTCTGTAAATATCCAGAATTAGTTGCAGCATAACTATAGTGAGCACCATAAGAATCAGAAACATCAGTTCCACATTGCAACCTGTTACCACTACCCCTGTCAATTTCATACCACTTCTGCCTTCTTAAATCAAATACCAATTCCTTGTCAAGTGTAGTAGAAGAACCAGATGCAAATAACCAGTGATACTCATAATTACCATTAGTATTATCCCAAAAACCATAGCTATCTGCCACTTTACTAAGGTTTATAGATTCTGATTTTGTCTGGTCAAAGTAATTACTAATTGATGAAGAAATAGGATAAATAGATGATGCATCATACATCATTATGGAATTTGATGATTGCCATACTATAACCTGTTGTGATTGTAAAGGAGAAAACTCTAGACCAACAGGGCTTGCCTTGAATGTGTACGGGGCAGAACATCCTACAGTATTATCCACCTGTGTAATAACCCAGTCTTCTGGGCTTGAACCAGACACCACAAACATAGCACCTGCTTTTGCCACTAATATATAAGTTGTTGACCCTATATTAAGATTGATATATATTTCAGCAGCCGCAACAACCTCGGTGTCATCTCCAAATATAAGCCCATCACCTGAACCTGTACCAGCAAAACAATTAAGTGTCCCAAGGGAAGAAGCTATACACCTGTTTTTTCTATCAGTCTTATCCCCAAATAAGAATGTCCTTCCCTGTGCGTACAAAGGAAATATATAATTTCCAAGTGGCTTCTGTACTGGTATCCCTGAGAAGTGATGGAGTAATACATCTCCAGTAAAAGCCTGACTCCATGATAGTTTATAATAATATAGAGGGTCTTCTTTGTTTATCTCTTTTCTAAACTCTGTATTTTCTGCGACAGGATTCCATGTTATATATCCTGATTTGGTAAATGATACAGACTCAGTAGATGTACCGTCATTAACAGTTCCCACTGAAATCCAGTCAGACCCATCCCAATATGAAACAGTAAGAATTGTACTTGCTGTAGTATTAGTATGGTTAGGTATTAACTTACAATGAAGTCCCTGTTGTCTTTCTACAAAACCACATAATACATATTCAGTAGATGCAAGATTATTCATAATTGTATAAGACGATTCATCACCACCAGAAATATCATCATATACATAATCATCCATAAATATATTTGTTGTATTATCTTTATATATACCGTCTTCGTATAACTGAAAAGAACCTGCTGATCTAAATTGCCCATCCCAAAAATCTCTTAACTTCTGAAAAGGTTCAATCACCTTTACAGTAGATATAGCAGTAGCAGCATCAGCATCTGTAATTTCTACTTTATACCAATACCCTAAAACACCATCTATAATTTTCTGCCTGGCAATATCTTCTGTTGAATCAAATGTAATGGTTCCTGATTGGGCCAGGGGAATACCACCAGAAGCTGTATTATCAGTAAGGTTGGTAACCGTTGTCCATTCATTAGTAGAACTCCAGTAATAAACACTTAATGACCCTGTAGATGTATTGGCATTTGAAACTGTAAAATTAAAACCAGATAAAGGCAATATACCACCAACCCTTATATTAACATCAGCCGTTGATGTACCATACGCACTAGCTGGAACATCAAAGTCTGTTGTAGAGAGTGCTGTATTAGTCAATCTTACTTCGTCTAAATATCCATTAAGAGGTTTGGTTGTACTTGTACCATCATGTGCCGCCCCTACAAACACGGTTGAATCATAAGCTACTACAGATTCTGTTCTACTTGCAGTGGTTACACGTGCCTTTGATATACCCCCAACAAATATATAATAATCATTTCCATTTTCAAGCACACGCACATGTGTCCACGTTGTTGCAGATATAACACTATTAGGTGTGGATAAATCCACTATAGCATCAATTACAGCACCACTCATATTTACATCCGTAGTTGCTATTGTTGTTGCTGAACTTGAAACTACATATCCATTAGTTGCTGCGCCCTTTGTAACGGCTGTAATTGTTATAACAGCACCATCCGCAGTTGCTGTGTAATTAGGAGATGATGTATTGGCAGTTATATTACTTGCCACGTTTGTAGCTGTAGTACTGAGGTCGGTATCAAAAGATTCAGCACCAGACATTATAGCCACACTGTTCACGGTTATACCATCTACAGAACCAGCTCCACCTGAGTCAAGAGTGACCGTTCCTGTTGCAGCCGTTGGTACACATATCTGTAAGTGAGCAGCACCGTTTGTATCAATAAATATACGGGTATAGTCCTCAGTGCCTCCACTTTTAGCCTGAGAAAAGAGCCCGTGATCTGCACTTAAATTGTTTAAATAAACCCATCCTTCCCATGTCCATGTACCGCCTGATAGTACAAAGTCTGCATCATCTGGGGCCGTTACCCAATCGCCAGTTCCGTCCAGTTGAAG
>Ga0208896_1000863_pt1 | contig 15780 bp, 9 predicted proteins | sample ETNtaG_27_FD_185778 | JGI IMG/M metagenome (GOLD analysis project Ga0208896, IMG submission 185778) | Marine microbial and viral communities from oxygen minimum zone, Eastern Pacific Ocean - ETNP201406SV63 (SPAdes) (version 2) | ecosystem: Environmental > Aquatic > Marine > Oceanic ... | reverse complement strand
GTCCAGGCATATCGATTCTATCTGGTCTCTCAGACCACTCCGTCTCCCCGCAGGGCGGACCGGTCTCGACCACTTCCCCCTGTATGTGCCCATACAAGGGTGCACCAAAAGCAGGCGTCCGACCTACCTTCGGTATATGAACGATGCGGGTCGTTCAAGGTGGGGTTAGAACGGCGCATAGAGAGCCGGAAAACATCAATCAATCAAGGTATCATGCATGTGGTCAATTCCATAGGGCAATTCGATTGCTTTATTTCGTCTGTTTTCATTAATAGAAATCGGCTCTTTTGAGGTTGATTCAACGATTTCTGTTGCTTCTTCGACCTCGGCCGAAGAATTTGGAGTCTCTAAAGGATGATTAGGCGCGTTCTCAATTCCAAAGGGAAGAGTGGCCCCAGAGCTTGATTCAGGGAGTTTCTCAAGGCCGAATGGGAGAGATATTGACTCTGATTCTATTAACGCCGACTCCTTGTTATTAGATGGATTTGATGCCGAACCGCATAGTGAACAAGGACCTGGCGCACTCAACACCATGTGGCATACAGGACATACTTGCACAACCATACGAAACCCCTCTACGGCTTGATGATGTCGCAGAAAAACTGACGGCGGACAGAGATTTATGTATATATGAGAATACACCAATCAGGAATACAAAGCCCCATGGAAGATAAACATGAATATTGATGCGACAACACAGGTAATCAACATCACAGGAAGTCCTGCCCGCACCCACTCTGCAGTAGTGATTGGATATGGACCTCTCTCGCTGATAGCAACTGTCATGACGTTCGCGCTGGATCCAATTGGAGTCGCATTGCCTCCAAACCCTGCACCCATCGCTAGAGCCCATAGAAGAGGCTCTGGAGACAAGGCCCCATTGCTGGCCTCAGTGATGCTGAAAATCACCGGTATCATTGCTGCAGTGAAAGGTATATTGTCAATCAAAGCGCTAGCGATTGCCGACACCCAGATGATTGCAACTGCTAACTTCACCTCATCGTCGCCAAAGTTGTTGAAAATCCAGTTTGCTACATCTTCGAGATAGCCGACATCGCCTATCCCTCCAACCAGTAGGAATAATCCTGCAAAGAAAAGCAAAGCTTGCCATTCGACTTTATCTATCACATCATTGATGAATCCCTCTCGGAGTTGTTCATTTTTCGGTCGGGCTACGATTAGAGCAAAACCAGCACCGGCCAAGGCAATCCCATCTATTTCGATTGGCAAATCCATGAATGATTTTGCAGAGAATGCTACTACTGTAAGCCCTAAGATAATCAATGTTGAATACATCAATTGTTTGTCATCAATAGCCGCCCACTCATCTTCTTCCATTAACAAATCAACATGTGGTGGCTTCTGAGATGCCCAATCCTTGTAGTACCATCTGAAGTAACTTAGAGTGGCAACCCAAGCAAAGAAAGTGAGGACTCCAAGTTTGAAGAGAAAGCCGTTGAAAGAGAATGCTAGTAATTCGTAGTCAGCAGCGGCAGCAGCAATCATCACATTAGGGGGATCGCCAACCATAGAGGCTACACCACCAGTATCAGAGAGAATAGCTTCAGCCAGAAGTGGAGGGACAGGGTTAATCTCAAGCTTATTGCAAATTCTAAGTGTCACAGGAGCGATGATGATGATTGCTGTTACATTGTCAATCACAAGAGAAATCAAGGTAGTGAAAGTACCTAGCAAAACTATGAGTCTCCAAGGGTCTCCCTTGCTCATCTTGGATGCCTTGATTGCGACATACTCGAAGAAACCACATAACTCAAGAATTGATGCAAATATCATCATCCCTAGTAATAGACCGATTACTTCCCACTCAATCCATCCCAGCATTGTGTGTTCCAAAGTGTAGGTCTTGACTAAATCTCCAGCTGCATTGTATTCCAAATGAAGGTGAAATACACCAGTATAATGGCCGTACAAAAGCATCAGAACGGAGCCGAACCATGCGGCGATTGTCCTATGGACTACCTCGGATAGAATCAGGGCAAAAGAGAGAATGAAAATCCCGAGTACTACCTGTGCTTCAGTTACCATTGTCTCCGCCGACCTTTGGGGCCTCTAAATACGTCACTATCAAAGATGTTGATTTCTAGCAACATGAATAGTTATTTCCCAACCCAGAAGACAGCCACGTTACCACGTTGGAAAATCAACTTGGAATCCGTCTGATTAGCCAATAATTCAAACAGTTCAGAACGCTCATCAGAACCATCTGTAATTCCTCGGTTGGCTTTGACTTTGACGAGTTGACGAGTTGCAAGTTGATCTCTTATTTCAGTGATTAATGAATCAGTAATACCATTCCGGCCTACTCTAACTGAAACTTGGAGTGTACTATCTTTAGCAAGACGAACAATGTGAGAAGGCACTTTCAAATTAATATCCCCATTCATTGTTTAACAAGACTATTTCTGTTTACTCTTCCACATCTAAGACAAGTGATGATGGTTTTTTCCGAGACAATTCTGACTTGAGCCGTTTTGCCAGGAATTAGGGCTGCTTCGCAACTCCTGCAGATTTTTTTTCCTATCGAATTTTCAGGGCGGACTCCATGTTTTTTGGATACACGCAAAATATCTCTTGCTGCAATGTCAGCCAACTCATTGTCTGCATTCAATGAAGAATCTAATACACCTGAAAGATGAGTTATCGAATCCTTGGCTTTTGTCTTTCTATTAGCACTAACCCTCCTTGAGCCGTTTCGTGCCATCTACTCACCTCGTTCAAACGCTCATAGTGGTTCTGACTGCATCCTCTACAGCGTCTCCAACCTGATCAATTGGTTGGTTGCCATCAATGCTGATGAGTAGGCCACGTTCAGAGTACCAAGTGGCAAGAGGGGCAGTTTGAGTGTGATAAGCCTCTAGACGAGCACGTACTGTCTCTTCTGTGTCGTCCTTGCGCTGAATTAGTCTGCTTTCTATCTCAGAAGGCGCTGGATTGAACGTTATGTGATAGATATCTCCTGTTTCAGGATCCATTCTACGTCCAACTATTCTCTCAACAATCGCATCATCAGGAACCTCTATTGAAATTACAGATTCAACAACTGCAATGTTGGCTAATGATTCGGCTTGGGGGATCGTTCGAGGAAATCCGTCGAAAAGAACTCCATTCACTGCATCCGATTGGGTCAATCTTTCTTCAATAAGTCCGATTATCACTGAGTCAGGGACTAGTAATCCTGCATCCATGTAGACCTTCGCCTCAGCCCCCATCTTCGTACCGGCCTTGACAGCAGTACGAAGCATGTCACCTGTAGAAACCTGAGGTTTACTAGTTAGATTGACTATCCTTCCAGCCTGTGTACCTTTTCCAGCACCAGGTGGGCCGAACAGTACAATTGAGCCACTCATACCCACTCCCAATCGAAGTCTTGTCTTAAGTCAGACTATGGAGTAAATCACATATTTTGCTCATACCAGAGATGACCATAGGCCACCCACTGTTCCATTGTCCAACCATCAGGAAGACCACTTGGAGGTAATGGCATAGCACCTGGGGGAACGGGAGGTAAAGAAAGAGAAGGTAGGCTAGAGTCCCTCAATTCCGATATTTCATCGTCAGAAATTGTAGAGCTTAGCACACCCCCAGATGAACTCGTTTCAAGAGCAGATTTTCTCCTATCTGTAAATGACCCTGATTGCAATGCAGACCCTATAGGGATTAATTCCTCTTCAGGAGTTAGAGAGGTCACAGAACCCCTTCTCATTCGAACTAATCCTACACCAAGACCTGCGAGTACGGTAAGGAATAATATCGCAAGAGTCCAACTAGGCAAACCTGCCTTAACTAATAGACAACCTAATCCATTGCAAGAATCATCTCTGGCTCGAGAAATCTGTATAATCAATTCTCCATTTGTAACATCTTGTTGATCATCGGCATCAGTAGAGTTAGCAAATATACCTAGTGGTTCTAGACCGTATCCCGCTCCAGAAGAAGGTTCAATAGTGGCAATAAATTCTATTGATTCGCCAGAGATTATAGGATTCAAAGAGGATGTGTCGACAATAATTACCCACCCCTCAATCAAATTAGTATTCACCGTGAATTCAGAAGCGTAGTTACCCATATTCTTGACGTATAATTTAACTTCTCGAGAAGACCCTGTTTCTACATCCTCAATAGAGTCTGTATCTGAAGTTATTTCCAACCAAATAGAAGGCAATACTTCAACCTCAAGAATTACCGTTTGAGAAATCATCACAGATTGAGAAGAGCTGGCTTCGATAATTATTGAAAATTCATAATTTTGAATACCTTCTGAAAGACAACAAGGTAATTGGAGGCCTACTGAAAACGTTTCTTCACGACCCATTTCTAACTCTGTCGGGATAATTGATTGAAATCCACCTTGCCATCCCTCAGGTAAACTCCCAACTGTGAGTTGAAGATTCAATGGAACATTACCTGAGTTTCTGACAGAGATGTTTGACACGCCAGTCTGACCAAGAGGGACCCGAATTACTTCTTCATCAATAATCTCCAGAGATACTACTTCTTGTGTGATAAATTTAGTCCGATTATCTGATGTTGATGAATGCCCAATTAATTCTGTTTTTATCGTCACGATATTTTCAATACCCATTTCTACATTTTGTGGGACATATAAATTCACTATCAGAGTTCTTGATTGGCCTGCATCGAGAGAAATAATCACCTCATCTGAGTCGCCTTCTGCGAGAATAAAATTAGTAGCCCAACCATTCAGAGATGAGTAAGTAATCATTTCAAAATCCATGGCAATATTACCCTTATTAGTCACAGTAACTTGTGTTTCCTCGACTCGGCCATTAATAGTAGCCCTTTCTTCAGCGAAGGCAAGGGATGGTAATGCAATTCCTGATCCATCAAAAATTACCACGGAATAATTTAGGCTCTCAAATACTCTGACTATTGCCGATTCTGTAGAAGTCACACTATTATCTTCAACAGAAGTGGCTACACAAGTAATCGTCTCTTCGACGCCAGCACTAGGTTGTCCACCATTAACAGAAGGGACACTGACATGAATAGACAGAGGTAAAGACTGTAGTCGAGTAAGTGGTTCCATGACGAGGAAATTTGAATTGGAATCGCCAATATTAATTACCCAATTAGAAGGACTCTCACAAATTACAGAGAAAGATGTTGGGCCATTACCCATATTTTTCACTGAAAGAGAAAATGTAGCAACATCTCCAGGTGTGGCGCCAAGGCCATCTCCATCTCCTGCAAGAATTGTAGCAATTCCTTCTTCTCTTTCAACAATAGTTGAAATTGTTAATTCATGTGAAATCCAAGGAGAGTCTACATCCGAAAGAATAAGATTACTAACAAAATCACCAGGCAGAGCATATATCGCACCTCCAGGATTATCAGGATCAGCGTCGACATCTTCAAGAGTCAAGCGAACAGTTATGGAATCTCCCACATCACCTGTAGCAGATAAAATCCATGGACCTGTTTCATTCAATAGCATCCACCATTCATCAATTGGAGCACGTAAAATTCCATCTTCATCAATCATCTGTAAAGGCGATATTGACAGGGCCACTTCCACAGAAGATGTACCCTCATTTTGAAGTACCAAATCAAAACTTACTACACTCCCACTAGTTGGTTCAAGAACTCTTGTCAAGGCCTGTTCAATCTGACTGGGGTTTGATGGAAAGTTGCCATCTTCCATTAGAGGAATAATTCGGACTCCAATCTGAGATATTTCAACGACAAACTGGTAGCGATTATTATCAATTCCGGAATTCTCATCGTTAAGTTCAACAACAGTGTCAGTTACATCTAGTCTAAGTTCAAGAGTATGTGAACCGGTAGTTTGGAATACATGAGGGAAACTGAGAGATTTCACACCTCCTCCCGAAAGTGATGGCTGATTAATTGAATAAATCAATGCTCCTTCAGTCAAGTCCCATATCTCGACTTCATAAGCGCCTGAATCTAATGATGCCTGGTTTTTCCAATAAGCTTGAATTAGAACTGCGTCACCTTGCAGTGGAGAGGGGACAGAGGTTGAAAGAGAACCGTCAAAAACTGCAAGATCAATTACTTTTTGCTCCGAAATTATACCAGAGGCAACGAGAGAATATTTCTGACTCTGCCCACCTGCGTGACCCACAATAATTGTCCATACACCATCCTGATTACTACTGATTTTTATGCGCTCGACATTGTTTAGTCTGTCCAAAGTGCCACCAGATGTAGAATAACCATTCAAGAAATTATTCCCGTGATACTCAGTCCCGTCTGGAGCTATAGCAGTTAAGTCGAGATCATTAACTATTTTTTTGGCAGTTTGATTAGAAATTAAAGAAGATTCTTGATCGACCCAAACTAGAGATAAATCCATCTCGGAAGATGAATCAAGATCAAATTGGTACAGGAATGAATGACCTGGCTCAAGCTCTCTTGAATCGTCATAAAAAAGGTTCAGAGGTGTGGAGGCATCTTTTGGAGAAATAGAATTCGAAATATCAATTTGCCCCCATCCTTCACGAGAATTTGGTATATCAGGGACTCCTAAATCTTCAGCACCATTAATCACTAAGGCCTTTATCAAATCAGATCGAGGTTCATTAATCCCTGCGCTTTCTCTAAGATATTGACGAATCTGAGCAACACCACCAGCTGCTACAGCAGTTGCCATGGATGTTCCATTAAGAGCCATGTATAGAGGAGTAGACGCCCCATCATGAGTGGCTGATGAACAAGAGGTACCTTGAGTACTGGATGCTTCTTGAGCACGAGCAGAACAGAGCATTACACCAGGAGCCACTACATCGGGTTTGATTCGACCATCTAACGTTGTTCCAGAAGATGAAAATTGGGGGACTGCCCCAATCGATTGAGTTCCAAAAGCTCCAGTAGAAGAAGCACCAACTGTAAGAACGTTTTTTGCAGTACCTGGAGATGTAACCGAACTTGACCCATTATCTCCTAAATCTCCTGCTGAAAACAAAACAAGGAATTTAGGATTGTCGACTACAAATGTGTCGATATCCCTAGAGTCGGTTGAATATTGTCCTAGATTGAGTTCATTACCCCATGAGTTGGTCTGTATTCGAGCCGAGTTTTGCCATGAATGAGCGAACATTTCGTACAATGAACCCCAACGTGCTAATATTCCTGATGAATCGACTTCAAGTTGGTAGAAATGGAATGTGGCTGCAGGCACCATTCCTTTGGCATTATCATCACCATTACCGTCACCCAAAATAGTCGCTGTCACATGAGTCCCATGACCCGAATTCATATCGGCTGCTGAATTATCAGGGCCGAAATTATTGAAAATCCCTCTTATTCGCCCATCAAAATCTCCATGATCAGAATCTATTCCAGTGTCAGAGATTCCAATCACTTCACCATCACCATTTAGAGAAAATCCTGAATCAATAGATGCCTGGTCCACACCGGCAATGCTAGATGCATTAGAATTGTGAATTGATAAAATTGAGGCATATTGAATGTGTAAAATTCGTCCGTCCATTGCAAGAATTGGGATCCAAAGAGCATCTACAGATTCAAGTTGACAGAGATATGAGTCACATATACCAGTAGGATTTCTACTAGATGTAATAGACTCTAAGTCCGTGGCTAGATCAATCAGTTCGTTCTGATTCAGATCAGGAGCAGGAGTTATTTCTAGATTTACAGTAATCGAAGCGCGTCCAGAAATATCCGCAATCTCTGGACTAACTCTCCATGCAATAGGCAGATGACCAACCCAACGAACAAACTCATTTGAATTCAAATTCGAAAAAATCACATTGTGATCACTGTTTTCGGGTGTTCTGACTAAAATTGCATCATCAGGGAAAAAATCAATAAAATCTAATTTTTGCTCCTTCACAAAATCTAGGACGCCAGATAAGTCTGGAGAATTAGATTGAACGATAACAAACCCAGTTCTCTCCAGAGCCTTGGAATCATAAAGATTCTCAGGACCCAAAGGCATTGGTTGAATTAATGGGTCAAAAGAGCCGTAAGGCGAGTGGATTTGACCTGAAGATTCACGCAAAATATAGGAAGATTCGACAACACTAGTGATTTTTTGGGGGAATGATTCGGTTTCGTACAAATCAACATTTTGAGTCAATTCATCCGACACCGCAGAGTTAGCACTAGCAACACCAGACCCCCAGCCGCTCAGTACAAGCATTATGAGGACGACATGTACCAAACGCTTGTCGCCCATATTGAGGCGCACTCTTGCGACCCTTTTGACCGTTAACCAATTTTGACCTTTAGGTCAATAACAGAAAAAGAACGAATTATTACGATTATAGACCATAATATCGAGCAATCGCAGCATCGGTTTTGGTTACTGATTTTTCCCAATCAGGTTCAGTGCCCATCAATGCTCTAATGCAATCGATATTTTCCGGAATTACATCACTTTCTTGATGAATTGCTTGGAAATAATATAGACGATTATCGATTAATTTGACGCCATCTTCCCAAACAAAAATCTCATGCAAATCGCCCCATTTCCGGCCAATATCTCTGGCCATTTCCATGACCTCTGCTGTTGTTGTAATTCGATTCTCAACACCATTCATTACGATGAGTCGTGGACGGTTTTTCCACATCTCAATTATGGAACTAGTAGTCAAACCATGGCCTTCAGGTAAATCTGCAATAATTGAATGAACATGCATAATTGTTGTAGGGACTGCTACTGCTAGTGAATTGATTTCAATTTCAGGTTTTACAGTCATTAGATCAGGACCGTGGTGACTTGGGACTTTGAGAACGGGTTTTATTGCATTAATGGGGCCCTTGTTAGAGTCTCCAGGATCTGCAGCTCGACGAATCATTGTACATTCTACTTTCAAAGACCCACAATGCTCAAACAATGGCACAAGAGTTCGAGAAAGACCGGTTGTATTACATGATACGACACGGGAACCTTCTGCATTGAGATTTTCACTATGATTTGCACAGGAGGAGTATGATAATCCGGTTAGTTGATGCTTCTCTCCGCCTTGGAACATGTGTTTAACTCCAGCAGCCTTGTATTTTGCTAGATTATCAGCCCCCATCTTTCCAGGTGCGCAGTCAACTACAATATCGGCTACTGCAAGAAGCGCGGAGAGCCCTCCCCTGCAATCATAACCTTGTTCTGCAAATGCCGCAATTCGACCTTCGTCATCAAAAGTACAGTAAAGAGGAAATCCTTTCTTTACAGCAAGATCACAGCCGAAAGAGGGGCCGGTTTTGGTGACGCCAATTACCTTCATGTCATCCTGAGCATCAACTGCATCAGCGACCCTCTTCCCTATTGTTCCAAAACCATTGATAGCGACCTTGATTTGTCCCATGACCTCATCACGCGCCCTTTTGGGCAATCTTCCGTCCTCGCCCGACCTCTATCAATTATGCTCTCTGTAAACAATAAAAGAATGAGAGATATGACATTGCTTCAGAATCGAACCACAAGAGTTTGATGACCCGTCATAATGAAGACTGTGACCACTCCGTCGAGGGTTGAGATTACCATGCGCGACGTCACGGCAAAGAGTGTTAAACTCAATCGTGATCTCGATAAGATGCTTGAACAGGCTCTTGAGAGAGACTTGCTTGTTAGAATAGGATGGGGGAAGCAAGGAGATGAAAAACCAAAGAAAGGTGAAATTGGCGTCATAACTCATTTGCCTAAGAATTCAAGAGTCCTCTTACTTGGTGATCTAGGAGAATGTGCTGGTGCAATGAACGATGGAGGCACATTCACATTACAAGGCAATTGCACTTCTATGCTAGGGGCATTTCAATCCACAGGACGTATTACGGTCGAAAGAGACGCTGGTGAACGTGTAGGGCATAGAATGACTGGTGGTGAAATATTCATCCAAGGCTCTGCCGGAGGATATGCTGGTTCTAGAATGCGTGATGGCCAGATTGTGATTCGAGGACAAGCTGGAAAGAAAGTTGGCGCTGGTATGGAAGGAGGAGTTATTGTGATTTTAGGCAACACTGATTCGGAACCTGGGCACGCTATGACAGGGGGGCGGATCTTTGTGGCTGGGAGTTGCCCACCACCAGGTGAAGGAGCAACTATTAGGAGCATACTTGATAATGAATTGGAGGAATTAGCATCAATTCTTGAACCGCATGGACTTCAGCTCGATTCAGATGCATTAGTGATTATACCCTCTACAGATTCACCGCCTCTAGGGGAAACTCCTGAATATTCAATTACAGAAGGATTTGAGGGTATAGGATTAGTATCGTCTGGTAGAGAACGACTTTCAAATACGGCAACGCTAGATACAGAAACTCTAATTCTACCCTCGGGATTGGATGAAAACGGCCTTGTTGTACCAATCCCATGGATTGTAGAATCTAAACGCATGACTGCAGCAACAGGGACATATGGCATCGCCCAACCGGGCCTTGTTACTTCAGAACCTAGGAGTAACGATTTAATGATGGTAAATGAAGATAATATTATTGAGGCGGTAGAGAAAATAGGCCATTGCGCTGGTATGGTCCTTGATTTAAGTTGTCAATCATCGCTCAATGATGCAGAAATTGAAGCATTGCTAGTCTCACTCTATAGTAGAATGAATGATAATTCACTAGTCTTCTTGAAAGATAGTGTATCTAGAGTGGAACACCTTTTCAGACTGATTGTTGAATTAGATCTTGATGGAGCAATTGTTGATGCGGCTACACCAGGTGGTTCTAGGGCAGCAGCGACTCTTCCATCGATTGGATTAGCCGCGAGAGCAATGAATATTTTTAATCAAGGACGTTGTGTTTTCCTTGAAATTGATGATCCCCCCTCAGCTAAAGATTTGTTAATTGTCAAAGCTGCAGGTTGCTCAGGAATTGTTGCACCTCCTGCAGATGATGATATTGAAAGTGGAATTCACTTGCTTGACGGAACCCTAAGAGGTTGGATGAGGGAATTGGGGATTTCAGACATGTCTCAAATCAACAGGAAAAATCTGCGAGCACTGGATTACGAGACTGCAGCGATTTCGGGATTAAGACTAGTTGGATACGATAGACCTCTCCCTATGTGGCTGAATAAGTGAGGTGAGATATTGCCAACTATTATTCTAAAACATAGTATTCTTGAATCCATCCAGAGTAATCATGGAATTAGTCATAATCCTGAAAATTGGGTTTCTAGACTCTCTCAGATAGGTTGTGTGGTAGAAAAATCTGATGAGAATGAAGTTGAAATTGAAGTTTTTCCGGATCGCCCAGACCTTCTTAGCCACGAAACTATGGCCCGAGCTGCTCGAGCATTTCTACATTCAGAGAATCAAAAACCATTCTTGGATGTAATCGATAGTGGAATCTCAATGAAAGTTGATAATAGTTTAGAACATGTTCGACCAGTAATACTTGGTGCCATAGTTCGCGGTGTAAACACCGGAGAGACACTAGAGCAGAAGGATGAATTCATTCAATCACTAATGGAACATCAGGAAAAACTCCACCTCAGCATAGGGAGGAAAAGAAAATTCGCATCGATTGGTGTTCATGATTTATCTACTTTGAAACCACCATTCAAGGTAGCCACAGTACCCGGTTCTCATGAGTTCAAACCTTTGGCGATGGATAATAAAATGAGTATTAGTCAAATTCTTTCCAAGCATCCAAAAGGCGTTGAATATGCTCATCTGATGGAAGGATTAGATGCATTTCCAGTTATCCTTGACTCAAATGATGATATTCTCTCTTTTCCACCTATAATTAATGGAGATCATACTACTGTGACGAAATCGACTACCGATTTCTTCATCGACGTAACGGGGTGGGATGAAAGATCTGTTGAATCTTGTCTGCTTTTAGTATGTTTATCATTAGCTGAGAGAGGAGGCAGCGTGGAGAGTATTGAAGTTACAGGTTGGGATGGGAAAAAACGCCTGAGCCCATTAGGAAATGCCAAGCAACACCGAGTTCCTGATAGATTGATTAGTAGAATCTTAGGACTAACATTAAAACCTGAAGAAATTGCTGATGCGATATCAAAAATGGGTGGTGAATTAATCACTAGTCAAGCCATTACAGATGGTGTTGAAAATGCAGAAAGATGGGGTGATTTAGTTGTGGGTGAACAAGAACACGTAATCTCAATGCCACGATGGAGATCAGATATCATGCACCCCATAGATCTCGTAGAAGACATTGCAATTGGCTACGGTTATGAGAATATGCCGGACATTCAATCAACAGTTCACCTTAATGCAATACCTCTTGAATCATCAAATCTTCATCGAAGGTTACGTGAAAGTTTGAGATCATTGAGTCTACAAGAAACACAAAGTCTGACTCTTTCTTGTGAGCGTGACCAATTTGAAAGGGTCAGATGGCTGAATACTGGTGAAGTTACAAGAATATCCAATCCCATAACCATTGAGCACACAATACTAAGGCAGCGGATACTACCTAGCCTTCTACAACTACTTGCTGCGAATAGGCACCATGAATTGCCTCAAAGAGTCTATGAATTAGGCACTGTTGTTTCGAATAATATAAATCAAAATAGCTTTGCTTGGTCATGTGCAGAAGTAGATGGAGGATTCACTGCTGCAAAAGGGTACACCCAAGCACTACTAAGGGATCTTGGAGCCAATATTGAAGAGATAAAGTGGATACCCATTGAAGACAATTATGGCCCATGGATTTCAGGAAGAGGAGCTAGGATAATTGTAAACGAAGAAGAGGTTGGACAAATTGGAGAAATAGACCCCATTGTAAGCCTAGAATTCGGACTCAGAGTACCCATCCACGCGGGTGAGTTCAATATTGATTCCTTAGGTCGCTTAATCTCCGATCCAGTTCTCTGAGTCAAAGATAATTGCATTCAACTAATCGCCATCTCCAAGAAGTGCCATTGCATCAAGGAATGATTTATTTTTTAGATGACTTTTGTCATCAATTATATCTTTCTGAGAGGTCTCCTTTTTCCGCTCATATTCAACAATCTTAACCTTCTTTTTCTTTATTTCGGATTCCCCCCGAGCCGATTTCTTGGCAAATGGCCATATTCCCGCCATGTTTTGCGAACGACACCTCGGACCATAGACCCTTTGCCATCACGACACAACAAGGAAACGTAGGAATCAAAGGAGAGAACGGTAAGCGTCGACCATGCGAGCGACCATTCAGTCTATTCTGATGGTTTTGTTTATTCTATCTTCACTCAATTCGTCAGACTATTATCTTGAGGATTCGGTAGAAGCAAAAGTTTCTGGACGAACTCCCTCATTAGACCTATTGATATTTGGAAATTCGTACACTTCGAACAATCAACTCTCAAACCATATTGAGAATTCCTTGAATCAGGCCGGTCACAACCCCAATGTTGAAGCAAAAACTAGCGGAGGGGCAACTCTAGATTGGCATAGAGATCAAGTAGAAAATAACAATTCAGAGTGGGACTTATCTTTAGATGAATCAAGGGATTTCATAATATTACAAGATCAAAGTCAGGTGCCTGGATTTCCTGTAAATTCGCAATATTGGCAAAATAGTTTGTCCGGAGCACAAACCATAGACTCACGTAATGAGATGAAAGGAGGTGATACCATCTTTTTCATGACTTGGGGGTATCGAAATGGAGATAGCAACAACGCATTTAGATACCCTGATTATCCAACAATGCAAAATCATTTGAAGAATGGTTACGAGATGTATGTTGAGAATACATCTACTGAAGAAAGACCAACCTTCATCGCTCCAGTTGGATTAGCATTTCTACAGATTTATGAACAAATTGAAGATGATGGAAGTGACCCCACATTAGATGGCACATCGTTCTCAAATCTATATTCTGCAGATGATTCACATCCATCTATAGAGGGCACATATCTAGCAACATGTGTGTTCTTTGCGACAATAACTGGAGATAGCCCAGTTGGATTATCTACAATCTCTGGAGTTTCTGATTCACGTGCGCAGGAATTACAGCAAGTTGCTGCAAATACTGTATTCAATGAAACTCCTGATTACATATATCCATGGCAATTTGATAAAAAAGATGTAACTTTTGGAGTTGATTCAGGATCAATTTTCAATATTGACCCCGGAGCAACAATAGGATTAGCTGTTAACTTCACTAACAATGCAGAGATAGATACCACCACCATGATTTCAGTATCAGGACCTGGAAATTGGATCCTGAATTGGGATAAAGATACAACACCAGAAGTTGGCCACTCATTTCCCGCCCCATCCGATACAATCCAATGGATGGATTTCACAATACAAGCACCTAATGTTAGTAATGGAGTACCGCTAGCAAATTCACTTCATGAATTTAGTATCCATCTTGTTAGCGATTCTGATGCGAGTCAGGATTGGTACAATTTTTCAATTCGCTATGGAGTTTGGCATGGTATTGAAATTGCAAGTGCAGGAGGTAATGCATCTATAGAGCCCGATGGAGTAGTGAATCTTGATGTGTTAGTCAAGAACATAGGAAATATCGCAAACACTCTTGCAATTAGTATGGCACCTCTTGATGAAAATAACTCTCAAGTCGGCACTCCAGGTTCATCTTTTGACCATGAGGGATGGACTGCAATCATGTTTAATCAAGTAAATTTAGAGAACATGAACCCGAATGAAATAGCCAGCACCCGAGTCCAAGTTAAATCTCCCGAAGCCGCTTCGGGAGAAATAAAAATTGAATTTTATGTTACGGCAAATGGTTTAGGAGATGTAATAACAGTCACACAGACAGTGAAGATTGTACCTCGTTCAGGTGGTGATTTAGGACTAACAAATATCAATTGTAACTTTGATACGATTCCTGGGGATTCTTGCTTTGTAGAGTTATTTATTGAGAATACAGGAGACTCAGCATTCGAATATAATTTATCTTTAGTTGAAAAACCCGAATGGCTAGATGTCAACATTTCAAATCAGAATTATTATCTCGATTCAGGACAAACAATTCATGGAATTGAAGTTGAGAATTCAGTCGCGGTTAATATTCAGGCAGGGATGTCGGGGACAGTAAGGATTCAAGTTGAAGTGGATGGATGGATTCCCGCCGAAGTAACATATGAAATTACAGTTGAGGCAGTTCACTCATGGCAAGTTATTCGCTCCGACTCAGAAGTCATGGATGGGAGATTGATAGGGCATTGGGAGATTCTCAATAATGGGAATAGCCCAGATGGGATTGTTGTTAGCGTAAGCAGTAATGTATTCACCTCTTTTGGAGTCATTCATTCCTCTTCAGGAGAAGGAATAAACGAACAATTGCGTTCATTTCAAATTCTAGATATTCCCTCTGGTGATTCCGTTGTATTTGAAGTATGGATGGATGTTCCTGAAGAAGCTCCTGTTGATACAGAAGCGATATTGTCCGTTGAAGTTCAATCATTTAGGAACCCCGGAGTTGTATTTGTTGATGAACATAGAACAACGATTTTAGGTGAAGAAATTATAGAACCAGATGCATCGACAGATAAGCCATCAAAGATTACTACATTCTTGCAAAGATGGTTGCAAACTATTCTAATCGTCATTGTCAGCCTTATCGGAACAATTGGTGTCACATTCGCAATTCGTCACAGAATAGAGAAGGATAGAGAGTATTACGAACAACAGAATCCAAAAGTTATCGTTGAAGAACCAAGCGATTGGATGTCAAAGTTCAATGATGACAAGGAAAAAGAAATTGAGATTATTGAAAGCCCAACGACGGATTTAGAATCATTTAGAAGTGAATTTATGTCTAAGTCAGGAACTCATTCACGAACAGTAAAATCAGAAATTAAACACGAAATTATTGAAGAAGCTCAA
>Ga0208896_1000856_pt1 | contig 15868 bp, 13 predicted proteins | sample ETNtaG_27_FD_185778 | JGI IMG/M metagenome (GOLD analysis project Ga0208896, IMG submission 185778) | Marine microbial and viral communities from oxygen minimum zone, Eastern Pacific Ocean - ETNP201406SV63 (SPAdes) (version 2) | ecosystem: Environmental > Aquatic > Marine > Oceanic ... | reverse complement strand
AATTGAGCAAAGAGTTGTAGGGGAGAAGCATCTAAAGTGCAGACTAAAACTTATAGACTCAAAGAAGATATTTGATGGTATAGCCTTTTTCCAAGGAAAGCTAGAAAAAAAGAGCGTAATTGTTGCTTATAAGCTCAATGTCAATTTGTTTAGAGGGGATGAGTCTTTACAGTTGATGATTGAGTCTATGACCTAAAAAATTATTGTTAAGCTCAAATTTTGTTTGATGTATTGATATTAATAGAGTTAGTAGTAGTTTTTTCATATTTGAGATATATATATCAATCTGAATATATTAAGTATATACCCATCTAACTAATAAGGTTAATTATATTTACGTAATTTACTGTATTTTTTGGAGTTCTGCTTTTGCAGGCTTGCCTGTTTGTGTGCGAGGCATTTCTTTAATTACTTTAAGAACTGTAGGAACCATAAAATGACTCATAATAGGTGCACAGAATAAGCGTAATTCTTCCAGAGCCAGTGTTTTTTGTTCTTTAAGTGTAACAAATGCCTTGACTTGCTCTTCTCCTGTCCCATCTGAAATACCAATTACGGCACAATCAGTCACAGAAGGATGAGTGAATATGCCTTCTTCTATTTCGTATGCTGAAACCATTTCCCCTTTCACTCTAATTCTTTCCGACATCCGAGCTAACCAAAAAAGATCACCTTCTTCATCCAATCTTGCAAGGTCACCAGTGTAAAACCATGAATTACGCCACGCCTTAGCTGTTTCTTCTGGCATGCCAATATATTTGGATGCCATGATAGATGGCTCAAGTGGGCGAATTACCAATTCCCCAGACTCACCTGCAGATAGTTCATTATCGTCTCCATCAACAATCGCCACTTTATAACGATCTAACACTTTGCCAGCACCGCTTTTATCAAAAAGAGGAAGAGCTACACCACCAGCTTCGGTAGAGCCATAACCTGTACCACGGACTAGCTTGAGGTGAAAGCGCTCTTCAAAATCATCGTGGTTAACAGGCAAAGGAGTACCCCAAATAAAGCGCAAATTATGCTGCACTTCTTCAATACACGGCTCAGCTGTCCAAAGCAACTGCTGAACAGAGCCCAAAGACATAAACCATGTTGCCTTATAGCGACAGATGTCACTCCAAAAATGAGACAAGCTAAAACCCTGACGTATAATTGCTTGACCACCTACCATCATAGCTGGCAATATGTCATACTGAGTTGCTCCTACATGATATAAAGGATATGGTGTGTAGACGCAGTCCTGTTCGTTGAGATTGAACGCCTCTATCATAGATTCTGCAGCTCGCACAGAAGACCTATGCGGAATGTCGCAACCTTTCGAGACACCTGTAGTCCCGGAAGTAAAAAGAATTACAGCAATTTCTTCATCGCTAAATTCACATAAAAAGTTTGAGTCGGACTCACCGAGAATCGACTGCCACGGTAACACTTCTAAATTAGGAAATAGCTTACTTGCAAAATGATGGTCGTCCATCATGATAACCCGCTCTATATAATCTAGGCCTTCAACAACCTCAGATAGCTGCTGTAAATATTCACCAGCAGTAATCAAAATTCTACACTTTGTCATGTTAATCATGCGAGTAAGAGATGGGCCGCGAGTATTATTATTAATAGCTACTTCAATGGCACCAATCTTTTTTAGTGCGTATGAACTGGCTAAAAATTGAACACAGTTTGGAAGCATGATAGCCACATACTCTTTATCGCCAACACCAAGACTAATTAAACCATGAGCAATATGGTTTGTTAATTGATTAAACTCAACATATGTTAAGCATTCTCCGGTTTCAGCTTGCGTCACAAAAGGGTTTGAGCCATATTGTTCTGCAGAGTTTTGAAGCAACTGGCCAAGACTTATTTTTTGATTTTCACGACCAGTGAGCGTCTTTTTCTTCATGGGAATGCCTCCAAATAAATGCGCTTTAAAAGTCGTAATATAATTATATTCCAATTTAGACTTGGCTAAAGTCCAAATTTAGTTTGATGTGTGAGGGAGAGTTAATTCATTTAGAGGGGATGAATCTTTAGAGCTTATTATTGATTCTATGAACTAGCAAAAGAACTATTATAGGTCTCTGCAGAGATATACAAACATAACTCCACCAGCCCAATCTTCAACGTCTATCCAAAATTCAGCTTTTTTCATATCGTTACCGAAGGGTTTGTTATTCTTGTGTTTTGTTAAATCTTCATAGCTCGGAGCTTCAGCAACCTCTCCAGGAGAAACATGTAGCAAGAAAAATGCCATCTTACCAACAAAATGCCCATCCTTAGTCATACGTACATTGAATTCATCAAGGTAATCCTTATTTTTTGATAGCCCACCCTGTTTCCATCTAGAGCCTTTTCTTAAGGTTACCAGTCCATCCTTTATAGCTAAGCTACCTTCCATGATAGACCAATTTTGTACCTCTCCATCTGCCACTCTACCGTACTCTACTCGACGCATATTGAAGCTGCATCTTTTTGATATATCGCCTCTCAGGCTATACTGACTAAAGTCAAAATCAGTCTTGGCTACGATTCTTCCTAATAACTCTTTTGACACTTTTTCAGTGAACTCTACATCGTAGATTTTTATTTCTTTGTTTTTAGTGCTTTTACCACTACTAGAAGTAGTTTTACTGTTGGAAAAGGTAAGTGCTGAAGCAGTCGAAGAGATGACAATCATGCTGGCGAAGATGAAAAAAATTGCCGCCATCAATGTATTTATTTTTATAAATTTATGCATTTCTTTAGTGGTATTTTTGTAAAAAATCTTTAAGAAAAAATATAGTCAAAAACTCTAGGCAGGTTTGGCCTTAAGAAAACCTTTTTTGCAATCAGTTCATGGTCAAGTCCTAGCGCCTTTTCGATACATGCAGCACAAACAGACCAATAATCTATAGTGGCCATAAGGTCTCTTCTTTCGAACTGGTCATTCTTTGATAGACCAGGCCATTGGGTTATTATTCGGCTTTTTTGGATAGTTCCTCCGGCAAGGATTCCGGCTGTGCCATAGCCATGCTCGGTTCCTGTAGTACCGTTAACTGCTACAGTTCTACCAAACTCTGTCATGGTTAGAATAATGCTCCTATCCCAAGCACTACCTAGTCCTTCTCTATATCCTGCTATTACGTCATCAATTATTCCTAATAGGTCAGCATGTTTACCTGTATCTGCCCCTTGTCTTGCGTGGGTATCAAATTCTGGAATTCTAATGACTGATGCTAAAGGCCCTTCATCCTGTGACATGACCTTGCCTGCATACTTTGCCAAGCTAGCAGGGTCTCTAGGGATATTAGATACATCTACCTTGCTTTTATTACTTATCTTGGAGTAAACGTCTGCAGATTCTTTGGCGTGCGCCATAGATATTGCTTCAATCAGTTTAGTATTTAGTTTAGAAGAGTTTCTTATACTAGCAGGGTAGAAATTGTCATTCTCATTGTGCCCTCTAAGAACCAAAGGCATATCAAGTGAAAGAGCTCTTCCAGGAGTATTAGCAAGATCAAGTGCTCTTCCTAGCCATCCAGAATTTTCAGAGAATGGACTCAATCCACCTCCCTCCATCATGTTTTGTCCCTCGAAGTGAGACCTTTTCACGTAAGGTATTGATGTTGCATGGACAACAGATGCCTGGTTATTAGCAAAAAGACCACCTAATACCCTGAAAGAGGGGTGCAGTCCAAAAAATGAATTCAACTTTAAATAGTTCTTAGGAGAGATGATTTTGCGCATCTTCAATAGGTCCGGGTCGCCGAATGGTGGTACCGCAGTCAAACCGTCCATTCCGCCCTCTAAAAGGATCACAGAAATAGTTCCAGGTGGCTTGTCTTTTGTGTAACCAGGTATAGGCACTCCGGCCAAAAATAATGATGCTCCAGTAGTTTTAAGGAAATCCCTTCTGGTTAGGTTTAATTTATGCATTTTCTAGCCCCATGAGTTCTGCACTACACATTAGCGCAATAAACCTACTTTCCTCATTCATGCCAACACTATCAACAAGTTTACGTGTAGCATTATTGGCACTAATCCTATCCATTATTTTATCGGTTGAAACTTGTGTCTCTCCCCCCATGTATATGGCACTAGCAAATCTGATTCTACGCTCAAACATTTCTCCTGAGAGCCACTCCTCTTTTTTGCTTGAGTAGCCGTTCGGTTGTCTTGTGGCCCAAAATGATTGTCCAAGCTCCTCAAAAACTTCTTTATTTCTCATGATGCCATTGTCGTACCAGTTATATACCTGGTCCCAACCATGAAAATAACTTGCCCCGCTCAATCTTACAACTTGATAAATCCAGGTCATAGGCCACTGAAACTTTGGCTCTTTAGATTTAATTGCGAGCTCAATAACTTTTGTGTGTATCTTGTCTAGATTGCCATCACTGTCTCTCCATGCTTTTGCAATTTGGTTTATGTCAGACTGTTCTGGATAGTCGCTAACAAAGTGCTGACAAAGCTTAGTTGATATATGCTTTATGGTGTGTTCATGGTTAGCTAAAAAATCAGTCAACTGTCTTAAACCTCTCTTACCGGGGGAGATCTTTTGACCCATAACCATCTTTTTGCCTGGCTCCGCGTAGTTCTTTTTAAAATAATCCCAATGGTTAGTGGTTTTGCCTTGCTCTCTCATCTTTTTAAGAGTTTCTTCAAGGTGTGTGCCCCATCCAGCAAGAACTTTAGCACTATTACGAATATCATCTTCAGTGTAATTAGCAGCAGGGGATACAGTATGCAATTCCAGCAATTCCCTACCAAGATTATCGTTAAGCCCTGCCTGGCAATCAGGCTTAATATTACACCAGCGTGCATGCTTAGAGTTCTCACCAGCACTCCAAATATTATCCAAATATATTAGCATGGCTGGGTGCGAGGTAACTTTGAACAGCATCTCTGAAAAGTTATTATTTAGATTAGCCAATATAGCCTCATCCATAGCATGACCGATAACGTTTTGGTTGTCATGGATATTGCCCATAGTAAAGTGGTTAGTCCAAAAAGTCAGAAAACGAACCCTTAATTGGTCATTACCATATACATTACGGTGAGAGAACTTTAGCGCATCTATCTCACCAAACTGGTTTTCTTGCCTATTGCGTTGTTTCTCAGCATTTGACTTATTTTCTTTTCTAGCTAGTTTATTAAATGCGCGATAAATTCGCCACCTCTTAGCTCTCTCTCTAAGGTCAGGCTGTAGATGTTTAGGCCAATTGGTAACCTCACTAGTTACGACAGAATTACCAACTCTGGAGACTGATTTTATACCCATTGCCGGAGATTTTTCATGGAGCTGAGATAGCGCCCAAGATCGAATATCTTTTGGAATGTTATCACCAGGTTTGAACATTAGACCAAGCTTTTGAGAGACTCTAAATTGCTCATTCATGGCTTAAATTCTACATCAATAATTAATCAAATTGTGGGTTTTTTTGAGGCATATATTATCCAGCAAGGATATTAATTAAATTTTCCAATCAAAACTTCGTTATCTGGTGAGGGCTTATGGGGAATGTTTATAGCCATAAACAAGGACGCTATTGCCATAGCTGAGCCAGCATAAAATACAACTGAATAGTCGTACATCCAAATCATACCAAATATTACCGGAATAAATACTGCCGCTATATGGTTTATAGTAAAGGTAAGCCCGGCATTAGAGGCAATATCTGCTGGGTCTGCTATCTTTTGGAAGTAAGTCTTAAGTGCTATCGCAAGGGAAAAGAATAGGTGGTCAAAAATATACAAAAATACCGCAACAAAAGCGCTATCGGTTATTGCGTAGCCGATAAATATTGCTGCTAGTCCGACATACTCAATTATTAATGCTCGACGCTCCCCAATCCTACTAATAAGTCTGCCAATTTTTGGAGCTAGTGGAATATTTATTAGTGCATTAGCAAGAAAAAGTAGGGAAATTTCGGTAACGGTAAAGTTAAACTTTTCGACCATCAAGAAGCCCGCAAAGACTACAAATATTTGCCTCCTTGCGCCACTCATAAATTGTAATGCATAGTAAAGCCAGTAGCGCTTTCTTAGAACAATCTTTTTGGTCTGGTATACCTTCTCTGGCATATCAGAGAAGTATTTCCAGCAAAAAATAGCAACTATAACGCAAGTTCCACCTCCGGCAATATATATCCATAAATAGTCTAAGCGGAACTGCTCATATAGTATCCATACTAGAGCAAACGCTACAACCGAAGAGGCAGACCTTGAGGCGATAACTTTACCTAAGAATTCTGCTGACTTATCTTTGTCTATCCATTGCAGGGTAAGAGAACTGGATATGGTTTCAAAGTAATGAAAACCAATAGACATGATAATTGTAGAAAAATACAAAGCCATATTTGTAGGCATTAGTCCAGTAAGCATTGTCCCAGAACCCAAAAGAATAAGAGCAATATAGGCCATCTTTTGTTCGCGTATAAATGCTAAAACAAATATAATCGTGAACGCTAAAAATCCAGGTATCTCTCTGAGACTTTGTAGTATCCCAATCTCTGCTCCAGTAAAGCTCACCTTTTCGATGGCGAAATTGTTCAACAAATTCATCCATATGCCGAAACTTATAGCTGAACCTATGGTCATCATAAGTATCAGTAGTTCGGCAGATTTTCTTGAAGTGTTCACAAAAACACAATATACCTTTGATTTGTTATATTGTTCGTGTATTTAATTTCCTATTATTTGTAAGAGCAATGTTGAGTTGTTTTTCCTTGTATTCTACAATTAAAGAGCATCTATAATTACCCATATCAAGGTAAAATACAGTCCTTTATTTTTTGTGGTTTATTAATGCCAGTAATTACACTACCAGACGGAACCAAAAAACCCTTTGATCAGGCGGTTAGCGTTATCGAGGTTGCTAAGTCAATCGGTTCAGGTTTAGCTAAGGCAACTCTAGCTGGTAAGGTTAATGGTGAATTAGTTGATGCATCTCACCTGATAGAGATAGACAGTACGCTTTCAATAATTACAGATAAAGATTCAGAGGGTTTAGAAGTTACCCGTCACTCAACAGCACACTTATTAGCACAAGCAACACAGATGCTATATCCAGAAGCGCAGGTAACAATAGGTCCAGTTATTGATAACGGTTTTTACTATGACTTCGCTTACAAGGATGGTTTTTCAGAGACTGATTTGGCTAAGATTGAAAAAAACATGAACCAACTAGTCAAGCAAAACCTTAAGATAGAGCGTATCGAAATGTCGCGCGATGAAGCTGTCAAACTATTTAAAGACAAGGGAGAGCTTTATAAGGCAGAAATCATTGAGTCTATCCCTCAAGACGAGGTGCTTTCGTTGTACCAGCAGGGCGATTTTATTGACCTATGTAGGGGCCCACATGTGCCCTCAACCGCAAAACTCAAAGCATTCAAACTTATGAAGCTTGCAGGGGCCTACTGGAGAGGCGACAGTAACAATGAGATGCTACAAAGGGTATATGGAACCGCTTGGACTAATAAAGAAGATCTGAAGAGCTATTTATATCGCTTAGAGGAGGCAGAAAAGAGAGACCATAGAAAGATTGGTAAGACGCAAGGCTTGTTTCATATGCAGGAAGAGGCACCTGGGATGGTGTTTTGGCACGAAAAAGGCTGGACCCTGTACCAGTTAGTTGAGCAATATATGCGTAGCATTTTTAGGGACAACAACTACCAAGAGGTTCGCACACCGCTACTTATCGACAGAACTCTTTGGGAAAAGTCCGGACACTGGGATAAGTTTGGCGATGCAATGTTTACTACCGGTAGTGAGAATCGCGATTATGCAATAAAGCCGATGAATTGCCCAGCTCACGTACAAATATATAACCAAGGCCTAAAATCTTATCGAGACCTTCCATTGCGTTTAGCAGAGTTTGGCTCATGCCACAGAAATGAACCATCGGGGACTCTCCACGGAATAATGCGAGTTAGGAACTTTGTACAAGATGATGGTCACATTTTTTGTACATCTGACCAGATACAAGAAGAGGTCTCATCATTTATTGATTTAACCTTCAATGTTTATAAGCATTTTGGTTTTGACAATGTTGATATTAAACTTTCCACTAGACCAGAAAAGCGTGTCGGCTCTGACGAGGTATGGGATAGGGCAGAGGCTGCCCTAGAAAAGGCACTTGACGATAAAGGTATAGATTGGGAATTGCAAGAGGGTGAGGGTGCATTCTATGGCCCTAAAATTGAATTTGTATTAAAGGACTGCTTAGAACGTGAATGGCAGTGCGGAACATTGCAGGTTGACTTCTCAATGCCGGAGAGGTTAGATGCTCAATATATCGATGAAGATAACTCTAAACAAACACCAGTTATGCTGCATCGAGCTATTGTTGGTTCACTCGAAAGATTTGTTGGTATTCTAATAGAACATCATGAGGGTGCCTATCCGTCATGGCTAGCACCAATACAGGCAGTTATTTTAAATATTTCAGATAAACAACTGGAATTTGCAACAGATATTGAGAAAAAGTTAAAAAAACAACAACTTAGGGTGGTTTCGGACTTGCGAAACGAGAAGATAGGCTTTAAAATACGCGAGCACTCTATGCAACGTTACCCCTATATTCTAGTGGTAGGCGATAGAGAAATGGAAAATAACCAAATAGCTGTAAGAAAAAGAGGTGGAGAAGACTTAGGTTCAATGTCTATAGAGGCCTTTATAGAAATAATAAAACAGGAGTAATTATTAAACAACCAAATAAAACAAGAATACGCATCAATCACAATATAAAGACTCCAAGGGTTCGACTAATTGATGCAGAAGGAGAGCAAGCAGGAATTGTTGATACAGATAAAGCAAAAGAGATGGCCAATGATGTTGGCTTAGATTTGGTTGAAGTTTCCCCAAACGCCGAACCACCTGTTTGTAAGATTATGGATTTTGGTAAGTTTCAATATGAACAAAAAAAGAGTCTAAATGATGCCAGGAAGAGGCAAAAAAAGACAACAGTAAAAACCATTAAATATCGCCCAGGAACTGAAGAGGGTGATTACCAAATTAAGTTTAGAAATTTAGTAAAGTTTCTAGATAATGGAGACAAAGTAAAAGTTAGTATCTGGTTTCGTGGAAGAGAAATGCAACACAGAGAGCTAGGTATGGAGATGTTAGACAGAATTGAAAAGGATACAGAGGAATTTGCCAACGTTGAACAGAAGGCAAAATTGGAGGGTCGCCAGCTTGGCATGATGCTAGCACCCAAATCGAAGAAAAAGTAAGACTTTTAGTCTGAAAATATAAAGCCTGATAGGGCAAAGGAGTAAATGATGCCGAAGTTAAAAACAAATAGAGGTGCTGCAAAGCGCTTCAAAAAGACCGCTAGTGGCGGTTATAAGTGTAAACACTCTCATCTACGTCATATCTTGACCAAGAAGAGTACTTCTAGAAAACGTAGCTTACGCGCACCTGATAGCATCGAAAAAGCAGATGTTCCGATGGTACGTAAAATGTTACCTTACAGTTAAAGGGAGTAGATAATGGCAAGAGTATCAAGAGGTGTACAAGCACACGCTAAACATAAAAAGGTTTTAAAGAAAGCTAAGGGCTACTACGGAGCAAGATCTAAAGTATATAGAGTTGCTAAGCAGGCAGTAATTAAGGCTGGTCAATATGCATATCGCGACCGTCGCCAAAGACGTCGCCAGTTTCGCAGATTATGGATTGTCCGTATCAATGCGGAGGCTAGAAATAATGGCTTAAGTTATTCTCAAATGATTAACGGCTTAAATAAGGCAGGTATAGAGATTGACCGTAAGGTATTATCGGACTTAGCTATCTTTGATAAGGTAGCCTTTGCAAAGATTGCAGAGCAGGCTAAATCAGCTATAGAAAAAGCGAAATAATATAAATATAAAGGCCTTAGCGCATGTTTCTAAGGCCTTTATCAAAAAAAATCATAACTATCTAGAAGAAAGGATATTTTGATAAACAAGATTCTTGAACATGCCAAGGCTCAAATAGCCGAGGCTGGAAGCTTAAAAGAACTTGATGAACTAAGGGTAAGTTTTTTAGGCAAAAAAGGTGAGCTAACAGCGCTCTTAAAGGGTCTAGGAAAGCTCACAAAAGAAGAGCGCCCCAAAATGGGCGAAGCTATCAACCAAGCTAAATTAAATGTCCAGTCATTACTTTCAAACAGAAAGACAGAACTAGAAACGATTGAGTTAGAGAAACGAATCTCTGAGGAAAAGATTGATGTATCTCTTCCTGGTAGAAATTTTGAGATGGGCGGATTACACCCCATAACTATAACCCTCAATAGGATACAAGCGTTATTTGCTAAAAATGGATTTGAGGTTGAGGTTGGTCCTGAAATAGAGGATGATTTTCATAACTTTAGTGCTCTAAATATTCCAGAGCATCACCCAGCTCGTGCAATGCACGATACCTTTTATTTTGACGAACATACTGTACTAAGAACCCACACATCGCCTGTACAGATTCGTACAATGCAGAAACAAAAACCTCCACTAAGAATTATTGCGCCAGGTAGAGTGTATCGCTGTGATTCAGATGTAACCCATACACCCATGTTCCATCAGGTGGAAGGGCTAGTGGTAGATAGAGAGGCAAACTTTGCACAATTAAAGGGTCTACTGATTGATTTTTTACGTGCATACTTCGAAAAGGATGATCTAAAGGTAAGATTTAGACCATCATACTTCCCCTTCACTGAGCCATCAGCTGAGGCAGATATCGAGTGCGTTATTTGTGGTGGAGATGGCTGTAGGGTTTGCAAAAAAACAGGCTGGCTAGAAGTTCTTGGTTGTGGAGTTGTTCATCCAAATGTTTTAACAGCGGTAGATGTTGATGCAGAAAAATACAACGGTTTTGCTTTTGGTATGGGCGTAGAGAGGCTGTCAATGTTGCGTTATGGAGTTGACGATTTAAGACTCTTTTTCGAGAACGATATTCGTTTTCTAAAACAATTTAATTAGGGTTATGAATATATCAACTTCATGGTTAAGAGAGTGGGCAAACCCTAACGTAAGTGATGAGTTGTTGGCAGAAAGCTTAACTATGGCAGGGCTCGAGGTGGACGCAATATCTGCTATAGCGCCACCATTTAAGGATATTGTTGTAGGTAGGGTTGTTGATTGTGAGAAACATCCAAACGCAGACAAGTTAAATTTATGTCAAGTCGATATTGGTGATAGCAATAATTTGCAAATAGTTTGTGGCGCTAAAAATGTTCGTAAAGGATTAAAGGTTGTTGTTGCCAAGGTTGGAGCAAAGCTTCCAAATGGATTAACAATAAAGAAAACTAAATTAAGGGGATTGGAGTCTTGCGGAATGATATGCTCTGAGTCAGAGCTAGCAATATCTGATGAATCAAATGGCATAGCAGAACTACCAGATGACTCCTTGATAGGGCAAGATATAAGACAATGTCTTGACCTAGATGACAATATTATTGAGTTAGATATTACCCCTAATCGTGGAGACTGTTTTAGTGTAATGGGTATAGCCAGAGAGGTTTGTGCTAATTACAACATTGCTCTAGATACGCCTAGCTTTGACTCTGTAACCCCTACCAAAGATAAAGTAAAAAGAGCGATTGTAATTGATTCAGAGGCATGCCCTAGGTATTTAACAAGGACAATCAAAGGTATCGATAATTCAGTCCCAACACCACAATGGATGGTAAATAAGTTAATACGTTCTGGTCAACAAACACATTCACCAGTGGTAGATATTACTAACTTTGTATTGCTAGAGTTAGGTCAACCAATGCATGCATTTGATTTGGCTAATATTAAGGGCGATGTTCAGGTGAGATTGGCAAATCCTGGAGAAAAGATTGAGCTCTTAAATGAACAAACAGTTGAACTAAAAAGCAACACCCTTTTGATTGCTGATGACGATGGCGCACTTGGAATCGCTGGAGTGATGGGGGGCATGAGAAGTGCAACTCAGAGTGAAACCGATGAGGTGCTGTTAGAGAGCGCTTATTTCGATTTAATTTCAATTGCAGGCAAGGCAAGAGAGTACGGTCTACATACAGAGTCATCACTACGTTTTGAGCGTGGAGTTGATTTCAATATTACTCATACAGCTATGGAACGTGCAACCCAACTTGTTATTGATATTTGTGGCGGTCAGGCTGGAAAGATTAATGAATCAGTAGACAAAAATACACTGCCCGATATAAAGCCAATTGCCATTACCAAAGATAAAATAAATACAGTTCTTGGTTTCGAGCTTGACTCTAAATGGATAGAAGAAAAGTTTGTTAATCTTGACTTTAAAATTAAAAGCAATAATAACGACTCTTGGACGGTAGTTCCTCCTAGCTTTAGGTTCGACATACGTATAGCTGCGGACTTAATTGAGGAGCTAGCTAGGCTCTACGGTTACGATAAAATTCCGGTACAACGATTGACAATAGATTCTGATATTAACTCTAATTCTGAATCCCTTGTTAGTAAATATGATATATCGCATAGTCTTGTTAATCGTGGCTATCAGGAGGCGATTACTTATAGCTTTATTTCTGAACAGTATCAAGATTTAATTAGCCCTGGAGTTGATAAAATTATACTAAGCAATCCTATATCTAGCGATATGTCGGTTATGCGTTCATCTTTATGGGGAGGTTTATTGCAGTGTGTTGAAACTAATCAAAGGAGGGGTCACTCAAATGCAAGATTTTTTGAGGTTGGGCTTTGCTTTGACGGGGTTAAGGATTCCCAGCAGTCAGAAAAAATTGCAGGCATTATTAGTGGCAAAAGGCACCCTGACCAATGGTCAGAGCCAACCAGAGATGTCGATTTTTTTGATATAAAGTCAGATGTAGAGTCAATGCTATCGTTTACAGGTAAAGACTTTACCTTTGAACAGGGCGAACATTCTGCCTTACAGAAAGGCCAAACAGCAAAAATATTACTCAATAAAAAGCAGGTTGGATGGGTTGGCACTCTGTCACCTTTTGTACAAAATAAATTATCACTATCAAAATGTTTTTTATTTGAGGTTGACTTAAAAAGCATACAAAAGGGTGATATTGCTAAATACCAAAAACTTTCGCCTTACCAAGTTTCAAACAGAGATATTGCTGTTATAGTAGACAGCACGGTTGTTGCAAATGACATAATCTCAAGTATCAAGGAGATAAAACAAGATTTCCTTATTGATGTTGGCATATTTGATGTTTATGTTGGAGAGAATATAGGTTCTGGAAAGAAAAGTGTAGCTATAAATCTTAGCTATCAATCATTAAACGATACCCTTACTGATGAACAGGTAAATAATCAAGTAAATGATGTTCTAGAAATGTTGAAATCAAAATATCAGGCTATCCAAAGATAATATGTCTATAACTAAAAAAAATATTGCAGATGAGTTGGCAAACAAGGTAGGACTTAGTAATGTTCAGGCTCTTGAGGTTGCTAATGAATTTTTTAACAAAATAAAGCAATCTTTGTCTTCGGGTAAAGATGTAAAAATTTCAGGTTTCGGTAATTTTGTAATTAGAGAAAAAACTCCAAGACCTGGTAGGAATCCAAAGACTGGAGATGAGGTAATGATTTCAGCTCGCAAGGTAGTTACATTTAAGGCCGGACCGAAACTTAAAATGGCCACTAAGAATAGTTAGAACAGTTAAAAGTAGCTATTCAGATATTGCAAACATAAAGCCCTTTAGTACAGGCATTACCTTGTTTATTAGCTCCATATTTTTGTCGTTACTTCTTATCTGACCTTCTATAGCTTTGTCTGTCTCTGACATGGATATCTGGTAATCATCATCAAACTCAAAGGCAATAAAATAAAATCCCTTACCTTTGTTTCTGATCGAGTGGACCGCTAAGAAGTCTGTTTCCCATGAAAGTTCAGCTTTGTAGGCAGCAGTAGAGCCTGTTTCATCTCTTTGAACTAAAATAATAGTTTCACCAAAATGAAAGATAAATTTATCTGCAGTACAGCTTGATGCTGGCCTTGGTTTTAGCTCACCTTCCTCTATAGCTTCGGCAATTTGTTTTAGCTGGTCCGCTGTAAGATTTATATATTTAGAGTCTAAATATTCATCTATATTAGACTCTGGAAAGTTGTTAGTTAGAAATTTTACAAGTCTTTGTAGCATACAACTTTTTTTGAAAAAAAGCCAATTATACCTTAGAGATGTTTTTACCTAGTAATTGACTTAATAGGGTTATTATAAGCTTTTCAGTTGAGTATTATTTGTTGCCATACTTTAGCGTGTATACGTCAAATATACTTATCGCCATAGCTGCAATTATTGGCCCAACAAATAGGCCTAAAATACCAAACTGTATAATCCCCGCAAGTGTTGACATTACTGTCATAAATGTATGGTCTAGTGCGTTTGATGTGTTTAGTTTTTTTGAGAATTTTTTGATAACAATAGGCCTCACAAAGTTGTCTATCAGTAGACCAATAATAATTGCACCAAAAATAACGATTATTATGGATTCTAGTATCTGCCCTTGTGCATAAAGATATATACTCAGAGGTAGCCATATTATTAAACCACCAAGAACAGGAATAAAGCTAGCTAGCGCCATAGCTATACCGAAATATATTGCAGGAAGTCCTACCAGCATAACTCCAACAGAAAATACTACCCCTTGCAGTAGGGCGATAAAAAATACGCTACCTACTAAGATAACCGATAGTCCGGAGAATTGATTAAAAAGTATCTCATTTAATTTATTATCTAGTGGAGATAGGCTCTTTATTCTGGCAACTATTTTCTTTCCGTCTGTATAGAAATAAAACAGTGAGAATATAGTAATAATAACAAAAAATACAAAATTTGATGAAAGAGAAACTATGCTCTTTAGTATTGTCACAGAGAAATCTTTAATGGCAATCAAAACACCCTCTATGTTATTAACAAAGCTAGACTTTATAGTGTCCCTTATTGTATCTGGTAGGGGTAGGCCAGATATTGTTTGGTTGAGTATTTGGTTACTTTTTTCAATTGTAAAATTATTGTTGATACTTTGTATGAGTGACGATATTTCAAGGCCACTAATAAGTAGTACGTAACTTAGGGGCAGTATCAGCAGTAAAGTTACTAGCAAGGTTAGCAATAGAGCTGACCTAGTTTCAGAGTGTTTTGTTAGGAACTTATTGTACTGACCGTATGTAGAAATTGCTATCAATAGGGCTAGAAATAGAGACGGTAGGAATGGTGCAAATAGCCAAGCCAATCCTGCAATTGATAATAACAATAGTGACAAGATAAAGCTTCTCTGTAAAGATGTTTCGTTATTATCTGTCATTTGCTTGTGACCCTTATAATGTAATTTGATAATTTATGGGCTTTACTTTTTCAATTATTTAAATGAAATACTAATCATTAGAGTTGGCATTGGTTAGCCATATTTATACTCAAAATTCACCTTTTAGATATTTCTTTCGCTCCAACTCGCCCATCCTTTCAATTGCATATCTTAAAGTAGTTCTAGGCAAGAGTGTGTAATTTTCACGTAAGAATACTTTTGCGACTCTCTCATCGCGCTTATATATTTCTCTTATCATCCAGCCTACAGCTTTGTGAATTAGGTCTTGCTTATCACCCAATAGTTCTTTAGCAATTCTAAGAGTTGGCGTAAAGGTATTCGTCTTAATAAATGCTAGAGTTGCAATAATTGAAACCCTCCTTTCCCATAAATTGTTAGATTTAGATAACTCATCAAGTAATTCAATTTTGCCAGGGTTTTGAGTCATATAGTCGCCTAGAATGTGAGGAGCTGAACTATCAACTATGTCCCAATTATTAACCGAACCTAGATTGTTTAAATAAAAACTGTAAATAGAGTGCTTGTCGCTGTCTTTTTTTTGATATTTATAAACAGTTATTATGAATCCGCATAGTCGAACCTCATGTATGGAGTGGTTTGTCACTTTA
>Ga0208896_1000851_pt1 | contig 15950 bp, 16 predicted proteins | sample ETNtaG_27_FD_185778 | JGI IMG/M metagenome (GOLD analysis project Ga0208896, IMG submission 185778) | Marine microbial and viral communities from oxygen minimum zone, Eastern Pacific Ocean - ETNP201406SV63 (SPAdes) (version 2) | ecosystem: Environmental > Aquatic > Marine > Oceanic ... | reverse complement strand
CTCTGCCGGAATGCGTGAAGCTCATATTGAATGCCGGGTGCCCTGGGATGCCAAAAACGAGCGACTGATCGCCCGCTAGTTTCTGCCAAGATCCGTGTCGATGGGTTTGCAATGAATACCTGTTTAAAAAGATTGAACCGAGAGACTGTTTCTCGGCTCTGGAGCAACTGCAAACCGACAAGAACGACAACAGCAACGCAAAAACAATTTTGATCAATCCAAATCACAAATAGGTAGTTAATACCACTATTGAAACGTTCTAATTATTTTTCTTTTTTCTTTCTTTTTTTGTTCTCCATTGGGGCCTTCGCCAGCAATGATCAACTAAGAGAAATTGCCTCAGGTCTCGGTGTTCCCTGGGGTATGGTTTTTGTCGCACCGGATGAAATTTTATTTACCGAACGCCAAGGCAGAGCAGGCATTGTTAACATTCATTCAGGACAAGTTCGCTATATCAGTGGCATACCACCCGTAATAGCCTCTGGACAGGGTGGTTTAATGGATGTTGCCAAGGCCCCCGATTACAAACCAGGTGACTGGCTCTATTTAACCTATTCCAAACCCCTTGATGGTCAAGGCAGCACCACTCTTGCCAGAGCGCGTCTGGATGGTTACGCCCTGAAAAACTGGCAGGATCTGCTTGTTACCCGGTCAAGAAGTAAGGCTGATGTTCATTATGGCAGTCGTATTGCTTTTGATGACAAGGGTTATATTTATTTTTCCATCGGTGATCGAGGACACAGGCCCAATGCTCAGGATTTAACAACCCATGCCGGCTCAATTATCAGGCTCAATCGCGATGGAAGAGTGCCAACAGACAATCCTTTTGTTGATTTACATAATGCCCTGCCGGAGATTTGGAGTTATGGTCATCGCAATCCACAAGGCCTCGCTTGGGACAGCGAAAACAAACGACTCTTCTCCATTGAACATGGGCCCAGAGGCGGAGATGAGATCAATTTGATACAAAGGGGCAGAAATTATGGTTGGCCGATCATCTCCTATGGCAAGGAGTACTGGGGACCGTTTGCTGTCGGTGAGGGAACACATAAGAAAGGGATGGAGCAGCCGATTAAAGTCTATACACCTTCAATCGCGCCGGGGGGTCTGCTCTACTACACCGGCGATGCCTTTGAAGATTGGCAGGGTGATCTATTTGCCAGTGCGCTTAAACTGCATCATATCAATAGAATCACACTAGACTCACAAGGCCATGCCATTGCTGAAGAGCGGTTATTTGAAGCGCTAAATGAGCGCATCAGGGCAATCATCCAGAGCCAGGAGGGGTGGATCTTTTTTTCAACAGACAGTGGAAGAATCTATGACATCACCCCTAAATAAGAGATGAAATAGATTCACTCCGTACTCCGCCGGTTGGGCAGGAACGGTCGGGGATGTTGGCAGACCGCCACGCGATCAGTGCTTGACGGAGACGGTCTTTCTCCACGATTTATACCAACGTGAGAATCGCCACCATTCATTGAAACTGTTCTTTTTTATCGCCCTGAACGCTCGTCGCTGGTATTCAATGCTCTCTTCTGCAGTTATCCGGAAAGTGCGCTTGGGTTTTCCATAGAGTCCCGGTATCACCAACCATTGCTTCTTCAGATAGGCCAGTGTATGACAGGTTGCTTCGTGACCACCTGGAGCGATCAGGTATACATGTGTAAGATCTTCGACACGAGAGATCTTTCGTCCGATGTTGCTGGCCATAATGGGGTTGTATAGGGTGGCTTGGGTCAGCGAAGTGAACAAGACCGATACAATTCGCCACGATTCATGGGCATCGATCTTCCCATCCTTGGAATGAGAGACCATGTTCTCGACATTCTCCCATTTAAGAGGGACGATGAAGTCAGGTTTGACCGGCAGTCCTTCTTCGATGCGAATCCGGCTCTCTTCGATGGCAATCGTCAACTGCTCACCAGTCTCTTCGATCGTGATGCCAATGATGTCGAAGATTCCCCGAAAATAGTCGACAATCTCCTGGGTCTGTGGGATTGCCCGCCAAGCTTCCAGCGCCGACATCTCGTCCCTCCTGTTGCAAATAATTGACGACTAAATGACAGCTTCACTCATATTGAGATCCTTTTCAAGTTAATGTTACCCTCGTGATCAATAATCAATTCCCTACGCCTTTATGGCATCCATTTGTACACAGGCGTAGGATTGGAAATTCATTGAAGAAGGAGATACAACCATGAGCAAAGAACGTCTTGCTCAGTTCCTGGGGAAGGACTGCTGCTGAAATTGCTGCAGTCCATGACTGCCCGTCTCCCAAGCCGGAGCCGCTCTGGCGACAACCTGTTACTGGCAGTCCTGCTGGTATTGCCGATGGCCGCCGCGGCAGGTGCCGACTATATCGCCAGCAGCTATCATCGGGAAACGGGCGAGTTGGTCTATACGGAGCAATATCGCCAACAGGGGCAGCAGGCGCGGGTTGTTTTTCTTGATCCCGGGGGTGAGGAAATCAGCAACAAGGCACTGGACTTCAGTGTTGCAAAATTTTTGCCCAGCATCGACTTCACCAACCTTTCCAGCGGGGATCAATGGTATATCCACCCCACTGCCGATGAAATCGCCATGGGCTACAAAAAAGCCGGAGAGGAAAAGTGGAGTGAAGGGACTTCGGACCATGACCGCCCCAGCGTATTCGATGCCGGCTACCCGACTTTTCTGCAGGCCAGCCGGGAGCTGCTGCTGGCCGATAAAAAGGTTGCATTTTACAGCCCGATCCCCTTTATCAAACGATCTTTCAAGATGCAGGCCCGCCTCAGCTTTGATGAGGAATGTCCGCTTGATCCGCAGCAGTACCACTGTATCAAGATGGGGGCTGCCAATGTCCTGCTGCGGCTCGCTTCACCCGCCATTTATATGTCCTTTACCCCGCACGAATTCCAGCTTAAAGCCTACAGTGGTCCCACCAATACGGCCATCGGAGACGAGCAGCGGTTCTATGTACGCACCCTCTACAATTATTCCCCATAGTCAATTTCAAGGATGCAATAATGTCGATTCTGGCTTGATCGAAAGCATCAAGAGGTTTTATATGGAGCAGGATAGCCTACATTTTTTTACCCCCGCACGATAAACAGGATAGGCTGATGTACAGCGACTCATTTCTCCAAGGCGCGCATTCCGATACCGGCAGGATCTATGTCCAGGGTCACCGGGGTGCCCGGGGTGTCTTACCTGAGAATACTTTACAAGGTATTGAGTACGCTCTGTCGCTTGGTATCCAATCGATTGAAATGGATGTTCTTGCAACTCGGGACGATATTATCGTGGTTACCCATAACACAAGCTTGCATCCGGATACCACCCGAACCATGTCTGGAGAGTGGGTTGGTGTCGATGCCTTCATGGTCAGGGACCTGACCCTGGACCAGTTGCAGGATTTTAATGTTGGCGCCTGCCGTTCGGGCAGTGCGTATCAAAAACGGTTTGCTGATCAACGCAGCCTCGATTTTGCAGCGATTCCTGCGCTCACCGATGTTTTTGAGCTTCTGGTTCAGCCTCAATATGATTTAGCATGGCTTAACATTGAGGTTAAATCTGACCCCATCAACCCAGAAAAAACTGCGCCCATCAAGGTTCTTGTTCCACAACTGATTGATGACATCAGGGCGTTTCGACTGGAAAGGCGTGTTGCAGTGCAGAGTTTTGACTGGAATGTGTGTCTGGAGATGCAGCGCTTGGCACCGCAAATTACAACTTCCTATCTCAGCAGTGTCGGGCCTGAAGACCAATACGGCAGTAATAACATCTATCCTGATTCACCGTGGATGGGGCCGCTTGCCAATGCCCACCTGGAGAGTTCGCTTCCAGAGGTTATTGCAAAGGCAGGCGGTAAGATGTGGGCCCCTTATTTTGGCAACCTGACCAAAACAGATATGGATCTTGCGCGCAGTTTGGGGTTAATCACTTATGTATGGACAGTCAATGAGCTGGCTGATATCGATAAGATGACAGCACTGGGCGTCCATGGTGTTATTTCTGACTATCCACTCAAGGTATTAGAATATCTTTATTCACAGGGCCTGGCGGCTTCATTTCTTCCTCAGGAATAGAGTGCCCGACTGTGTTCTGTTACGCCTGTTATCCCCTGAGCCGTTGTTTGATCCCAGGCAGGGCCGCCTGCGGCCGTTGCGTAATATAGGTGATTGAAAACAGTCGCTAATGGAGCAAATTGTGTGCTGTGGATTCAAAAGAGAAGAGAGGAGAGGGTGAAATCGCTATTAAGGAAAACAGGAGCGATGTAATACAGACAATGGCAAGATTCTGGGGCCCGCTGATGGCCCAAAGCCCCGCATCTGCAAAAAGCAAATCCCTATCCCTCCACGATTTCACAACAGATTAAAACTATTGGGTAAATCAACTTTGGGTAAAGACCAAAATTTCCACTCTTCTGTTTTGCGCTCTGCCTTCAGGATTGTCAGAGCCATCTTCTTTCTCATTTGGGGCTACGGGTTGGGTCTCCCCCAGGCCTATGGTATGAAGAAGATCTTTTGAAATATTTGTATTTGTGAGAAGCCAGGTTTTGACACTCAAGGCTCTTTTTTCTGAAAGTTTTTGGTTGTAGGCATCACTGCCCTTAGAATCTGTATGGCCAAATATTTCTACCTTTGTGGCTTTATGTTTCACAATAGTGGCTAGGGATTTTAAACTCTCTAAGGCCTCTGGTCTCAAGTCAGCCTTGTCAAAATCAAAAAGAACATCACTGGATAAATCAATTTTGATTATGGTTTGAGTGACTTCGGCTTTTAAGTTGTCTATGGCTTTGTTGAGTTCTTTAACATCAGCTTTAAGTGTTAAGCCTGACAAGCCTTCGATAACCAGAGACTCTGATATGAGAGATAAAGGGTTGGTAGAAATGATTTTTAACGCCCCCTTGTTTTCACCTAATTCCTTTAGAGCAGACTGTGCTGCAGCTGCAGCACCAGAGTCAAAAGGTTTATCTGCATCCCAAGCTTGAGCTTGAGGAATAAGAAACAAAGTGAAAACAAAGATGGCAATCAGAAACTTCATCTGGAAATATTAAGTTTCTCAAAAGGAAGGGCCCCAGGCAGATTTATATTGATGGTTTCTACCCCTGCGTCTGGTGCTGGCATTTTAATCCATGCCAGTTTCATTTTGTCAGCTTCCACTTGGAGTTCTAAATTTCCATAATACAAAGAAGGAGCCATGATAAATGCCCCTTTCTCATCTTTTAAGATGTGGTATTTTTTGTTTTGAGTGGAATCAATGTAATAAATTTCTGAAGGATTCATCTTTATTCTAGCTTTGGCTCCAGAAGTGTTTCTAAAAACAAAAACAACGGTTAACACATTGTCAATCACCTGAGCTTTTTTAATGTCAATTTCAAAATTGGCATCCAAGCTCATTTGGGTTTGGATAACTCCAGCTTGAGCAAAGCCGATAGGAGTTAATAAACAGAATAAAAACAGAGGGAGAAAAATCTTTTTCATGGCATGTCCTTTTATTGCAAATTGCTCTTATGGAAAGCGAAACTGTTGTCAATGATTAAAAATTATAGGTCTCACATGGTCATCAGAGTTTTTGATTGCCACCCGGAGAAGCCATAATAACATCAACATTCAAGGTGACTATAGTTTTACCCAAAAAGGCAGTGTTGTCACTAGGTTTGTGGCCCAGATTAAAAATGCAGTCTGGGGATTTTAGCAAAAGGGTTTCTTCATTGAGATTGAAGGTGGGGATTTGGAGGGTGGGGAATTTGCGTTTTTCAGATTCATCATCCTGCGTCATCAGCGGGCCCCAGAACCCTGCCGTTGTCTGTTTCACATCACTCCTGTTTTCCTTAATAGCGATTTCACCCTCTCCTCTCTTCTGTTTTGAATCCACAACACACAATTTGCTCCAATACCTCATACTGATCCGCTGATATCTCTTTCTCTCTTAACTGACGCCCGTTCATTGGCTTCGGTAGATGATAAGGGTGTGGGATCTCTATCCTAGGAATCAATTAGCTGGCTACACTGTTGGATAACTTCACCTGCCTTCGGAAAACGAGTGACATTCCTCACCTCATTTACATTGAGTTTTCCCTCTCCAACAAACCAGGTACCCCTTTCTTTTGTTGTTGAAATGGGGAATGGAAAACTCTGACCGGCTTCCACATCCAAGGGTAGAACAAAGGTATTGGCACCTGAACCAAGCAAAGATTCATACTTTGAATTTTCTAAGATGAATTTCAAATTACTTCCTTTTCCATATACACGCCCATCTATTGATCGATATATAACGACATCCAATGGAGTGAATCCGATTTGGTAGGAGTTACCCTCAAGATCAAGATAGGAGCTTACGTCAACCTTAAATGGATTTTCTTCTAATCCGGTTTTTCCCATTAAGGATTTGGGGGCACGACTGAATAGCTCAATCTTCATATTGCCAAGACCATAACTCTTGGTTTGCTCCGGATCCGTATGAGGTGTTGTAGCAAATTTCAATTCTGCTTTAAATTGATCCTCATTCAAGGCATAAGGCTCTGTTTGCTTGGCATCAATTTGCATGGTGAATTCGAGACATCGGAGATTTGATTGGCCACATCCTTGTACTATTACCACCATGAGCAACAAGAGAATCATGGCAGTGATAGAGGGTGTCTTTTTCTTCATAGATATTCCTCAGGAAGAGTTATTAAGTTTAAGTTTAGGGACTCCGTAAATGTGCGGCATGTCCTTCTTCCGAAAGACTTGGCCTGTTTCATAACACTCCTGTTTTCCCTAACAAACATTTCCTCCCCCGCTCTTTACTTTTGAACCCACAGATAAAGCTTGCTCCTTTTAATAGCCATTTTCAACCATCAATACTACCCAACAACCACAGGACACCCTGCCTGGGAAAAAACAACAGCTCAAGTGATATCGGGAACAGGGTGCCGATAATGACTCACTGTGGTGGCCGGCTGAGGTAGATTTCATGGTGGCGTCTGTAAAGTGCGCCCCTCCGTGAACGGTGATGTGCTCATATACATGCTCCTGTGGCGTGGGTTAACATGCGGTTATATTTCCAGACATCAAGATCCACCTTTCTCTGGTAAAGGAGAACACCATGGCCCGCCCTCCTGTTCCTTATGATTTCCTTCCCGCCGTCGGTTCATTTACTGTGATCAGTAATGATGTCCATGATGGTGAGATGCTTGCCATGCCCCAGGTATCTGGTATTTTCGGCGCCGGTGGTGAAGACATCTCACCACACCTGGCATGGTCCGGCACCCCGCGAGAGACTCAAAGTTTCGCTGTAACGTGCTTCGATCCTGATGCCCCCACCGGAAGTGGCTTCTGGCACTGGGTGGTCTACGATATTCCCGCCGAAGTCCAGGAACTGGCTAGCGGAGCGGGAACTGCTGATGGCTCGGCACTGCCTGACGGCGCGAAGCAATTAAGGAATGATGGGGGGCTCTACGGTTATCTCGGTTCAGCACCACCGGCCGGCCACGGCCCGCATCGCTACATCATTGCTGTACATGCGCTCAGCACAGCCACCCTGCCAATTAATGAACAGGCCTCGCCGGCGGTATGTGGATTTAATATGTTTGCCAACACTCTGGCCCGGGCTCTCATCACGCCCATTTACGAACAGACGTAAGCACCGGATGGCATCATCATAGCGGGCGGCACAACAGCCAATGGCGGCCTGGGGTGGAATCAAACCATCGATTTTAGTTATCGTTTATTAATAACCGTTCTGAACTAATAAAATGGGCTGGGCGATTGAATGCAGCTCCACACCAGGTCTCCACTATCAGTGACTCCATAAAACGGAGAACAACGATGAATAGAGCACTATCCCCTCAAACAGGTATCAACGTTATCTAATGGCCGGACTCTTCACCTCACTACTGTTTCCCACTCAGGTTTTCACTGCCAGTGATAACAATCTGATCTGCGGCGATGAAAATAGATTCAGCCACCGCAAACTCAATAGTGATGAGCGGGACAACCTTTGTGAAAGTTATTCCGGCAAAGTGATACTGGTGGTCAATACCGCCAGCCGTTGTGCTTTCACCGGACAGTATGAGGGTCTGGCAAACCTCTATTCAAAGTATCGCTCCAAAGGTCTGGTGGTGGTGGGATTTCCCTCCAACAACTTTGGCCGTCAGGAGCCCGGCGATGAACAGAGTATCAAGAACTTCTGTGAGCTGACCTACAATGTGGAGTTCCCGATGTACTCCAAGACCCGGGTCAAAGGTGAGAATGCTGACCCTCTTTATCTTGCACTTACCTCTATCGCTGGCCCCCCGCGCTGGAACTTTCACAAATACCTGATTGACCGCGAAGGCAGGCTCGTCGGCAGCTACACCAGCTTCGTCAAGCCTGAGAGCAGGACCATGACCCGGGCGATTGAAAAACTGCTCTAATTGAAAACCGACATAAATTTAGCCGGACCAGTGGAACTTATCCAGTGGGCTTTTTCCGCTTATTAAGATATGCCATTGGATGGTACTGGATGCTATGAGATGGAGCCCGCAGAGGGATTTGAACCCCCGACCTGCTGATTACAAATCAGCTGCTCTGCCAGCTGAGCTATGCGGGCTTATTTGATGAGTCCTGAGAGGATCTTACTAAAGCGTGGATTGTAGGGACACTCCACCATCGATGCAATCACTCAATCCCTCGGCTGCTGGGCTAGCGAAACGCCTCTTCCCGGGCAATCTGCTCAAGGCCCAGCAAAACAAGATCCTGTTCATGGCTGAAATCGATTCTGATCAGGGGAAGGACTCTTGGAGCCAGCCCACCGGTGATTAAAAGAGAGGCCTCTCTTCCGAGCCGGCTACGGAAAGTATCCACCACGCGCTCAATTCCACCGGCGATCCCATAGAGTGATCCACTGACCACGGCATCTGTTGTCGTCCTGGCGAAGGGTGATGCCTCGTCGGCCAAACCGCTCTTGATCCCGGCAGTGTTTCTGTTGAGGGCATCAGCCGCAACATCCACTCCCGGCATAATCACCCCTCCCTGGTGGATGCCCTGGCTGTCCACGCCATCGATGGTCACGGCGGTCCCACAGTCGACAACAATGAACGGCTGGAGAGTCAACCCTCTCGCCGCAACCAGTGCGACCCAGCGATCATTGCCCAGTTGCGAAGGGTCGGTGTATCCGTTCCTGATGCCATAGGCCTCTGCCTGGCTCACTGCAAACCAGGGTTCTACCGCCCACTCCCTCTGACACCATGATGCAAGCTCCCTGTCCGCCTCCTCACCGGCAACACTGACGACGACCACTGATGCGGGGATCTCAACCCCGGACCAGATCCTTGCTGGATCCACTCCAAGGCCGGGGCCCTCACGATCGACAGCGTTCGACACCCCCGGGGAATCTCCCATCCCTCTCCACTTGAGACGGCTGTTGCCGATATCGATCAAAAGCCTCATGACCTCCTCACACTGACCTCACCCGCCCGACATCGACAAAAAGTGCCATCTTCCAGCCGGAGTTTGAGTGAGCCCTCCTCATAGACCCCGGATGCCACCCCTCTGATGGGGCTGCTTCCGCCGCTAACCACTACACTGCAGCCTCGGAGGGCATCGGCCTCTTCCCACTCATTTTGAAATGGTGAGAACCCCTCCTGCTCAAAACGCTCTAGTGCGGCAAGAAGGTGGGTGATCAAACCGGCCGCCACCGCCGTCCTGTCGACATCCCGGCCACTGATTGTGGTGAGGTCTGTCCAGGGTTGATCGATCATCTCTCCACTCTCTTCACCCAGCAACACATTAAGCCCAATCCCCATAACCACCGAACACTGCTCATTTTCACTCTCCACCTCAATCAGTATACCGGCCACTTTTTTCCCTCTACAGAGGAGATCATTGGGCCATTTAAGCCCAATCCCCTCAACACCCCTCTCAACCAGCGCTCTCCTAAGAGCAACTCCGACCACAAGGCTGAGGCCTGAGAGTTGTGAGGGGCGGTCAAAAGTCCACCCCATGGAGAGGAGAATACTGCCGCCCGGACTGTCCACCCAATCCCGTCCCCGACGCCCTCTTCCAGCGGTCTGGTGTTCTGCAAGACAGACCCGTCCCCGATAGGGGGTTTCATCCCGTCGACGGGCGAGGAGCCAGCGATTGGTTGAATCGACACTCCCAAGAACCTCAAGTTGTACATCAGGCTCTCCCCTGCTCCCGGTGACGGCCTCTATTAGCCGAAGAGGATCGATGTGTAGAGGTGATGAAGTGGAACAGTCGTCCATGGGTAAAGTGCGTTTCCCTCATTGTGGCGCCGATTGTGGATAGAACCAATAGTAACAGGGTTTGGGCAGTGGAATAGAGGCTGCCCGGGGTGAACCGGTCAATCCCATAAAACCCGGCTATCGGCGGATTGATTTATTTGTCAGAATTGGTCTAATTCACCTACCGAACTCCAGACACCTCGAGATCCCCCCAGACCAAAGATGTCCAGCACAGAGCCCCACCCTTTTCCCGGAAGCAAAGTGACCCGACCGATCAGGATCGGAGATCTCTCCATTGGTGGTGGAAATCCGATTGTCATCCAGAGCATGTGCGCCACCCACACCTGGGATGTGGAGACCACCAGCCGACAGGTCAACCAACTGGCTTCTGCCGGAGCTGGCATTATCCGCATTGCGGCTGACAGTAACAAAGATGCAGAGGGACTGGCTGAAATCCGGGCAAACACCGAGGCCAACCTCTCTGTTGATCTGCAGGAGAACTATCGACTGGCTAAAGCGGTCGCCCCTTTTGTTGACAAGATTCGATACAACCCGGGACACCTCTACCACCATGAACGAAACCGCAGCTGGAAGGAGAAAGTCCGCTTTCTGGTCGATATTGCCGTGGAGCACGACTGTGCGCTCCGCGTGGGGGTCAATGCCGGCTCGGTGGATCCTGAGATCCGGGATCAGTTTCCTGCAAAGGAGTGTGTCTCGCCGATGGTCGAGAGTGCCGGTCTCCACAGCGACTTTCTGGAGAGCATCGGCTTCACCCGTTTCTGTGTCTCGCTCAAGGACTCTGATCCGGCCAATGTCATCGCTGCCAACAGATCCTTTCACTCCCGACATCCCGAGATCCCCCTCCATCTGGGGGTTACCGAAGCGGGCATCCCTCCGGGCGGAATCATCAAGACCCGGATCGCATTTGAAGCACTGATTACAGAAGGGATCGGGGATACCCTCCGGGTCTCGCTCACCCTGCCCAATGAACGAAAACACGAGGAGGTCGAGGCTGGGGAGCAGATGCTCCGGGATATCAGCTGTGGTCGCCTGTTAAGAGATACTGATCAGCCTCTCGACAAGCTCAATATCATCAGCTGCCCAAGCTGCTCACGAGTTGAAAACGGTGCTTTCGTTGAGCTTGCCGAAGAGGTCAGGTCCCTCACCCGTTATGCCCGAGATGAGGAGATAACCATTGCGGTAATGGGGTGTCGGGTCAATGGGCCCGGGGAGACCGATGATGCCGACCTGGGTTTGTGGTGCGGCCCTCGCCACGTCAATCTCAAGCGTGGAGGAGAGAAGCTGGGCACCTACGGCTACGACGAGATCCTCAGCCGGCTCAAGAAGGAACTGGACAAGCTGATCTCAAACTGATGCGGCCTTGCTTAGTGCGCTATGCAGGTCGATTCCTGCACCCAACGCCAATACACTGTTTTATACTATCCCTACAGTCACTAATAGCTGCAAAAGTTGCCCAAAAATGCCCTTAAACAAGCTCCAGAAGAGAGAAGTGAACCCTGCGGTGGTGACTGTTGGAGATGAAATTCTCTACGGTGAGCGACGAAACCTCAATCAGGAATGGCTGCTCTCTACCCTCTGGAACCTGGGATATCCTGCCACCACTGCCGTGATGCTGCCTGATGATGAGTCCTCGATCAGCTCATCAATTAAGCGCCTGAAGGAGCAAGACCATCTCCCCATCCTGACCTCCGGAGGCATCGGAGGAACACATGATGATGTCACCCGACAGGGGATTGCCGCGGCCCTGAATCTCCCCCTTGCCCGCCATGATGAGTGCTTTGAATTTTTAAAGGCGCGATACGGGCCCGACTTTACCCCCCAGCGAGAGCGGATGACCCAACTCCCCAAGGGGTGTGAACTGATCGACAACCCCATCGGGGCACCTGGTTTCCACATTGGAGGGGTCTACGCCTTTCCCGGCTTTCCCAATATGCTAAGACCGATGGCCGAACTTGTGCTTTCCAGCATTCTTCCTCATGAGCAGGCCGAGGAGCAGGCTACGATCAATGTCTCCCTCCCTCTGCCGGAAGGGTCAATCGCCATGGAGGTGGAATCGTTCTCGAAGCAGTTTCCGGCATGCCAGGTCGGGGTCTACCCGAGTACAAAGCAATACAGCAGAGAGACTACCATCAGGCTGCGCTACCCCTCAGGCCAAAAAGAGATCCGATTGTCTTTTGAAGCACTTATACTCTCTTTTGAACAAACCCTTGCGGTCACTGCCAGGTGGTCGTCTGCAGACGACCCTCAAAAATAGCGGCCCAGCGCTTTGATCACAACAATATGCTTTTCACCAGTGATCAGCCGTTATAATCTTCCCAGACTGTAATACCAAGGAACCTGATATGCCCGAATACCGATCCAGAACCACGACCCAGGGACGCAATATGGCCGGCGCACGCTCTCTATGGCGCGCCACTGGAATGAGTGATGGTGATTTTGACAAGCCGATCATTGCTGTCGTCAACTCATTTACCCAGTTTGTCCCCGGCCATGTCCACCTCAAGGACCTGGGGCAGATGGTGGGCCGTGAAATAGAGCGTGCAGGGGGAGTCGCCAAGGAATTCAACACCATTGCCATCGACGATGGGATTGCCATGGGCCATGGCGGCATGCTCTACAGCCTCCCCTCGAGAGAGATTATTGCCGACTCTGTAGAGTATATGGTCAATGCCCACTGTGCTGATGCCATGGTCTGCATCTCCAACTGTGACAAAATCACCCCCGGAATGCTCAATGCCGCACTTCGTCTCAACATCCCCGCCATCTTTGTCTCCGGAGGGCCCATGGAGTCTGGCAAGACCCATCTCCAGGGGAAGGATGTCCATCTCGACCTGATCGATGCCATGATCTCTGCTGCAGATGAAAACTACAGTGATGATGAGGTGGTTGAGCTTGAACGTTCAGCCTGCCCCACCTGCGGTTCGTGTGCAGGCATGTTTACGGCCAATTCAATGAACTGCCTGACCGAAGCACTTGGACTTTCACTTCCGGGAAACGGCAGCCTTGTAGCCACCCATGCCAACCGTAAATCACTCTTCCTGAAAGCAGGAAGAACCATTGTCGATCTCGCCAAACGCTACTATGAAGAGGATGATCACACGGCCCTCCCCCGCTCAATTGCCAATTTCGATGCCTTTGAGAATGCCATGACCCTGGATATCGCCATGGGCGGGTCGACCAATACCGTACTCCACCTTCTGGCTGCGGCTCAGGAGGGAGAGGTTCCCTTCGATATGAGAGATATGGACAGGCTCTCGCGGAAGGTGCCCCATCTTTGCAAAGTTGCCCCCTCAATACCCGACTACCATATGGAAGATGTCCACCGTGCCGGCGGCGTCATGGCTATCCTCGGTGAACTGCAAAAGGCCGGGCTGATCAACCAACAAACCCAAAGTGTTCACAGCCAATCACTGATCGAGGCTCTCGATGAGTGGGATATTGGCCGCAATAGTGAGGAGAAGATCCGTTCCTTCTACCAGTCCGGCCCGGGAAATGTCCCCACCCAGGAAGCATTCAGCCAGAATAGAAGCTTTGACTCCCTCGATCTCGATCGGGAGAACGGGTGTATCCGGGACAAGGAACACGCCTATAGCCAGGACGGTGGCCTTGCCGTGCTCTATGGCAACATTGCTGAAGAGGGCTGTATTGTCAAAACCGCAGGGGTGGATCAATCGATTCTCAATTTTGACGGCCCGGTCCGCCTTTTTGAGAGCCAGGAGGATGCGGTCTCCGCCATCCTGGGTGACCATATCAAGCCAGGCGATGTCCTGGTGATCCGCTATGAGGGACCGCGCGGCGGCCCCGGGATGCAGGAGATGCTCTATCCGACAAGCTATCTCAAATCCAGGGGGCTCGGAAAAGAGTGTGCCCTGATCACTGACGGGCGTTTTTCCGGTGGCACCTCTGGTCTCTCGATCGGCCACTGCTCTCCTGAAGCGGCAGAGGGAGGGGCGATCGGCCTGATTGAAGAGGGCGATGCCATCCGGATCAGTATCCCTGAACGCACCATAGAGGTTCTGGTGGGAACCGATGAACTGGAGCAACGCCGCCAGAGGATGGAAGCTCTCGGTGAGAAGAAGTGGACCCCGGTCGGTCGAAAGCGAGAGGTCTCGGCAGCGCTCAAGGCCTATGCCGCCCTGACAACGAGCGCCGCCTATGGAGCGGTGAGAGATCTGCGCCGGCTATAAGCTGGATTCCAGCCCAGCACGAATCACCTATTAGTTATCGAGAAACTCCTGTTAAATGATGTGTGAAGAGGTAGCCAACCTATGCGAGTAGCAGCAGTTCAAGACTCCCCAGTTTATTTGAACCGATCAGAAACTATTGATCTCGTTAAAGAGAGAATCGTTGAAGCTGGAGATGGAGGGGCCGATCTAATAGCTTTTCCCGAAGTCTTCGTGTCGGGCTACCCAGTTTGGATTGACGTAACTGAAGCTTCGGCTTGGGAAGATCAGAAGCAACAAGAAGCATTTGCTTACTATCTTGATCAATCTGTTGATTTAAATAGTTCAGAATTTTTAGAAATTGTAGAAACCGTAAAGTCAGTTGGAGCTTTTACATACGTGGGTGTGGCAGAACGAGCAACTTCTGGAGGTTCTATCTACTGCTCGTTAGTAGCTATAGATCCAACAGCAGGAATTGTTAGTGTCCACCGAAAACTCAAACCCACTTATGGAGAGAGACTTGTTTGGGCTGATGGAGATGGAGCAGGACTGGTGGCACACAAACATAAAGATGCCCGACTGACAGGTTTGAGCTGTTGGGAAAATTGGATGCCTCTCGCTCGAACTGCAATGTATAGCACCGGCGCACAGGTTCATGTAGCAGCTTGGCCAGGATCGGTTGTACTCACGGAAGACATCACTCGGTTTGTAGCAAAAGAAGGACGATTATTCGTTGTTAGTGTCGGAGCGATTTATGATTCTTCAATGATTCCCGAAGATTTTCCGCTTCGCGACCAGCTGCCTGCTGGTGACCGCTATCACAATGGAGGCACGTGTATAGCTGGCCCAGATGGCCAATGGATTGTAGAACCAAATCGCGGCGAGAAAGGACTCATTTGGGCTGAACTTGATCTAAGTGAGGTGGCCCGACAACGACAAAACTTTGACCCAACAGGTCATTACAGTCGTCCAGATGTTTTACGCCTTGACATAAACCGAGAGCGGCTAGCCCCTTCTGCGAACTAACGAATTGCTGTTCCCTTAAAGAATGTATAACAGAAGACGCCGCCTTCATCTGTTTGCATTCGGTGTAGGTCCTTGATCCCCTTTTGCCATATTCCTTCATCGATGAGGCTAGGTATGGCAGGAGTGATGTAATACAGACAACGGCAGGGCTTTGAAGCTATCGGATATGGTTTCTCTTTCGTTTTCCAGTTATGGGAGGGGTAAAATCTATTCGGGCAACCACTCCTGAAGCACCAGCTCCAGGGTGACGAAGGTGAGGTTCCTGCCGCGCACGAATTCGCCGGCGAAGGCGTCGCTGTTCCAGTTGGCGACAAGGCCAAAAAGCCGGGCGCAGGGCGCGCCGCCTTCGTCGGGACGCACTTCGCCCGTGGTCAATGCAATCTCCAGGCCGGGGCCTTTGACTAACTGTTCGCGCGCGTTCTCGCCGCCGCCGATTTCCAGCACGGCATCCATGACGCTACCGACGCAGCTGCGGATTTCGGCGCAAGCGATGTCGTTCTCGGCGCAGATGGCTTCGATGCCTTCGACGAGGTCGACGTTGGGCCGAA
>Ga0208896_1000850_pt1 | contig 15952 bp, 13 predicted proteins | sample ETNtaG_27_FD_185778 | JGI IMG/M metagenome (GOLD analysis project Ga0208896, IMG submission 185778) | Marine microbial and viral communities from oxygen minimum zone, Eastern Pacific Ocean - ETNP201406SV63 (SPAdes) (version 2) | ecosystem: Environmental > Aquatic > Marine > Oceanic ... | reverse complement strand
ATTACTTACAAGAATGTTGTTTTTTATAGGAGCTTTCTGTACTTTTTTTCCGATAGGCTGGATAACACTTATAGGTCTAATAGTAGGTTTTTCACTTTTATTTTATTTAAAACTAACAAAATAATTTAATGATCATCATCTAAAAAATTTATTGACTTATGTATAATTTTGAACTTATAAAGGATGATTTAAATCATTTCCTTAAAGAGGATATTGGTCACTATGATCTAACATCAACTATTTTGATTGACGAGAACATCAACGGAATATTTTCAATAAATGCACGTGAAAATTTAATTTTGTCAGGTATTGATGTCGCGATTTATTTGTTCAAAAAATGTGAGCCGAAGTGTAGCACGGAAGTATTTTCACAAGATTCCCAACAACTTTCTGCAGGAGATGTGATTGCAACCATTTCAGGACCTGCAAGGAACATCCTCACCGCAGAGCGTACTGCTCTGAATTTATTGCAACATATGTCTGGTATTTCAACACAAACAGCAAGATACGTAACCGAGATTTCAGGCACAAATGCACAATTAATTGATACAAGAAAAACAACACCGGGGCTCCGAATTTTAGAAAAACATGCTGTCATTTGTGGTGGAGGAAGGAATCACAGGTTGGGACTCGATAATGGTTTGTTAATTAAAGATAACCATATTGCCGTTTGCGGTGGTTTGGAAAAAGCAATAAAGAAAGCAAAAGAAAATGTTCCTGTATTAGTTAAAGTTGAAGTTGAATGTGACCGACTGGACCAAGTAGCAGAAGCCCTGCAGGCTGGTGCAGATATGCTTCTTCTTGACAATATGGATTTAGCCTCTCTGACCGAAGCTGTAAAGATGGTCAATCATCAAATACCCCTAGAAGCATCAGGAGGTGTAACGCTTGAGACGATTGGCGATATTGCCCGAACTGGAGTGGATTTTATTTCTGTCGGTCGTATTACACAATCCTCACCAGCAGTTGATATCGGACTAGATGAACAATTATAGACAGAATGTATTAAGATTAATCTTCTGATGTCTCATCATTATTGATAATTAATTTCTTCCAATTGGCTTTTGAAAATAAATAAGTAGATGGATAAACAGACAACAATTACGTTAAAGAAAGTTTGTGTTTACTGTGCTTCTAGTGATCAATGCGATCAGGTTTATAAAGAAGCTGCATTTGAAGTAGGCAGCCAGTTGGCAAAAAATGGCGTTTCAATCGTTTATGGAGGAAGTTCATCTGGTTTAATGGGTTCACTGGCTGATGGAGCTATCAAGCATGGAGGTAAAATAACAGGAATATTACCAGAATTTTTAAATTCTGAAGAACGAGTACATACGGGACTCGATGATTTAATTTTTGTCAAGGATTTACACGAAAGAAAGCGGTTAATGATTGAAGGAGTGGATGGTGTGGTATCTCTGCCTGGTGGAACAGGGACTTTTGAAGAATTGCTTGAAGCAATGACTTGGAAACGCTTAGGATTGTATTTAAATCCAATTATTTTGGTAAACACAAAAAATTATTTTGAGCCATTAATACAGTTAATTGAGAAGGCAATCACGGAACGTTTTCTCACTCCAGATCAACGTCAAATATTTAAAATTATTAATTTTCCAGGAGAGCTGATCAGTATTTTGAAGAATAACAATTGAAAAATATTTTTATAATTCATTTTTGATTTAAATTGGAGTAGATATTTTTTAATTTATTTCTATCCAATTTACCACGTGTTGTTTTCGGGAGCTTGTCAAGAAATTCAATTAAGCGTGGAATTTTCATCTTTGCAAGTTTTTGTTGACAGTGGTCAAGAATCTTTTCCCTTTTCTCATCTACACCGTCAAGAAGAACTACAAACGCAACAACCTGCTCACCATAGATCTGATCCTTAATGCCGATTGCTGCAGCTTCAACTATTGAATCCAATTCCATCAGTACATTTTCAATCTCAAGTGGAGATACATTGACTCCTCCAGTGATAATCAAATCTTTTTCTCTTCCTGTTACGAACAAAAATCCATCATCATCTATGTAACCAATATCTCCAGTAATCAAACTTCCAACCCCATCAGTCTTTATTTCACCGTCCTCACCAAGGTAAAGGTATTCCTTGTTTTTGCTGGGATTGATGGCGATATTGCCTTGAATATTCTCAGGCTGGCATTTTCCTGCGTTATCTATAATTTTCACATTTTGATACTTCAGGGGACGTCCCACGGAACCCAACCGCCTGTTTTTTTCATTGCTACCTGCGATCCAACCACACTCACTGGCACCATAACCTTGGGATATGGGTATCTCATAAAGAGCCTCAAATCGTTTCCAATCTTCAACAAGTAATGGTGCAGAACTTGATGTCATAAATCGAAGATGGGGTATTTCATCACTCGATAATGAAGTTGGACGATTATTAAGCATGTTGATTGTAGTTGGATTCCCTGTTGCAATAGTAGCTTGAAAATTCTTGATCCAGTTGAAGTATTGGGATACTGAAAATTTCCTTGCCAACAGAAGAGTTGATCCCATACATAATGAACCAAGACCACTCAAAACCTGGGCCGACATCCAATTAAAAGAACGAAATTCAAGAATTCTATCTTCCTTTTTGATTCCAAAACTCTCTACAACAGCAATAGTGTTTCGTACCAAATCTTCAAAGGAGCAAATAACCCCTTTGGGTTTGGTTTCGGTTCCAGATGTAAAAAAGATAGATGCAATGTCCTCTGGATTATTAAGTGACAGTCCAATATCAGCATCTGTAATATAGTGAAGTTTTTTAAAAAAACTTTCAGTTTTCTGATCCTGCCAAAAACCTAAGGGTAATGTTTCAATACTTGTTTCAAAATTCAAAAGGCCCAAACTGGCTTCATACAGAATGAGTCTTGGAGCGATCCTATTTAAAATGTTGTTGATATTGGTTGGGTTCGATTCAATATTTATTGTACAAACCGTTGCACCATATGACATCACTCCCAAATATGTCATTAGATGTTCAATGGAGTTGTTGGAAAGTAATGCTATTCGGTCATTTGCTTTTATTTTTCTTTCTTTAAGAAAGTTACTAATTTGACAGTTAATTTTATAGGCTTCATTGAATGAAACTTTTTTTTTCTGATCAATACTGAAAATAAATGTTTTTTCAGGTCTTAAATTCTTGTGATGTTTAAACCAAGATTGGATTTGGTTATTCTCTTTTGTATCGATTCTCATTTTTTCTGAAAGAATTCATAAATGAGAAAACCATTGTCAGTACTATCGTCCAGTTTTTGCTAATGACAAAACCCATCCTTCCATAAAGCTTTTTGCTTTCTTTATCTGTTCATCAGTAAAAAAATCTTCAGGAATTACCTTGTCAACTGGATAGACTGGGCGGTGAAAATCTTGTTCGTAACCATAAGGGACGGTTGCATCTATTCCCATGCCTCCTTCAAACAAAGTATTAGAAGCGGTCCAGGATTTCTCACCGGCAGTCATACGTTCTGCAGGCATGAATGTTTGACCTCGGCCGCCAGGTAGTGGATTGAGAATATCGGTCTTAGGATTAACCCGTGTTGTAAGGCACCACATGATATCATCCATTGAGTAAATATCGACATCTTCACTAACTGCAATCGCTAAGCGCATACCTTGTGAACATGACAAAATCGCAGATAAAAAATTGCGCTGCCAACCTTCTTCAATTTTGTTTCGTTTTTTTACTTGTATAATGCATCCTCCCCAATCTGTCATGCTATAAGGAATATGAACGTCCTGAATGATACCAGGCTGTAATCTATTACATAATTCATATATGGCTGCTTCACGAATTGTTGTATCAATATTACTGTCATCAGAAGTATGAACGCCAAGTGGAAAGATAATGGGACGTGAACTTGGTTCGCGCATCGTAATAGCAGATACATGAAAAGTTGGTGCTTTATAGGCTTTACCCATATACCCTGCCCATTCAGGATGAAAGAATGTTTTACCCTGTACTTGTTGATCTTCGGCTTCTGCTGTCTCATACCTTTTGTCACGAGGGTGAATATGCCCTTCAAGAACATATTCGGAATCGGCTAATGCCCACGCATCAACAGTTTTTGCTTTTACCAGCCTGATAGCTTCTCCCTGAACTGCACCCGCAACTCCAATTTCATCACAACCAGTGGGTAAAATAACATAGTCAAATCCAGCACCGGCCAACAAAGTACATGCTGGTGGTACACCAAAGCACATTGTAATGGGAATGGGTTGTTCGTCATGGTAATGCTTGGTAAGTACTTGCCACATATGAGAACCAGGAGAAATTTGGAAAGTTCCAACATTACCCCATCTAAAATTCATTCTATTGTATCCTAAGTCGCTTCCACCCTCAAAATAATCACCTACAACACATCGAATTCCTGAACCAATTGTCAGTTCTGGTTCTAGATCGGTATGACGAATGGCCGTAATCCACTTGTTGACATCCAAATCATCTGTAATGACATGTTCTTGGCAAGGTGCTTCGACTCCAGATATTTTTATAGGTTTCAAAGGGTTGTTTAGAGCTTTTGCTAATTTTATTGTGCGATCTTTAGGATTCTCAAAATTAAACATTTTATCGATGATTTCCATACTTGAAAACATATTAGTAACGGCACGTGCATGGGGTTTGCCTTTAACATTGTTAAACAAGATGGGGGGACCACCATCCATATGTTTCTGAAGTCCTGTTATCTCCAAATCGGGATCAACTTCTTTGTCTGTTTCAATTAAATATTTTTCTCTTTTTAGCCATTCAAGCGTTGACCTTAAACTAAAAAATTGTTTATTTATTTCAAAATTCATGTCATTCATATTTCAAAATTCTTTCATATAATATAATTGAGGGATTAAAAAATAACCTAGAATAATTTATTTTTCAAGTTATTGCAATCTCATCACGATGCCCAAGTCCTAACGAATTATCAATGAAAAACATTCTTGATGGGACACATACATACCAATTTATTTTTGCAAGTGCGATATTTATTTCAGAAGGTGCATTTTGACCTATAACTTGAAATTTCAAAGAATATAATTTTTTTACCTCTTCAATTTCATCTCTTGTAGTAATTTTTTTCACATCTCCTTCTAACTGTATTCCCTTAATAGTAGTCCATTCTTTGTGATCTTCACTTATTGTGGCTGCAACATGGTTATCTTTATCTATGTTTCTTATATGTCTAGTGGTTGAAGCAGACAGAAAATAAATTAGGAAATTTTTATTTACATAAAATAGCGATGCAGCCCAAATACCTTCCTCACTAGTTGTTGCTAGAGATAAAACATGATGAGATTTTAAATAATTTAATGCTTTACTTTGATTTTGATTCATCAATGATTAATTATTATCAGTATAAAATAAACATTAAATATGCTATGTAATATTGTTTCATGAGAAATCACTAATCGTCCTTTTCAAAGCTATTATATACATATAATGTAACTGGATCACCATCATCCAAATCCAAGCATTTTCTTAAAGAATTTGTGGATAAAATTTCAATTTGATTATCTGGATAGTTCTCTATTTCAGGTACAATGATGGTAGTTTCAAATTTATTCTCTATTTTAGCAGGATAACAACGTGCAAAACACCAACCTGTTTCTGGTGGAACAATAGCAATTCCAGGGTTTGCCTTAAGTTGTTTCCATTTTATTAGATTTTTATCAGAATCTATTTTAAGATTCAAAGTTCCAGGAAATGGATCAATATTGAAATTTGAAATCAGTTGCTTTTTTAACCATTCTAACTTTGTAAAATCCTTTGCTACACCTTTACCACTAATAACTAAACCTCTTAATATCATCAGTCTTTCTCTCCATTTATTGAAAATCCTTGCCAGCGCTCAAACAAATCTTCTTTCAGATCAATTTTCAAAATATCCAGAATTCGGTTAACTGTTTGATTGATTACGTCATCCAGAGTTATTGGTCGATGATAAAAAGCTGGCATGGGTGGAAGGATGATTGAACCTATTTCTGTAGCTTGAACCATCAATCTTAGGTGTCCAAGGTGAAGAGGAGTTTCACGAGGAAGAAGTATGAGTGGACGTCGTTCTTTCAATGTCACATCAGCAGCACGAAGCAAAAGATTATCACTGTAAGAAAATACAATCCCTGATAGAGTTTTCATAGAACAAGGTACAACTACCATACCCATTGTTTGGAAACTGCCAGAGGAGATGGATGCTGCAATATTTTTGATTGAATGCCTCACGTCAGCCAAAGCTATCACTTCATCAACACTGAAATTTGTCTCAAATTTAATTGTCTTTAGAGCTGCATTACTAAGAACAAGATGGGTCTCAACATCTGAAACTTCCCGCAATACTTCCATTAAGCGAACAGAATAAATCACTCCACTTGCACCAGATACACCTATAACTAAACGTCTCATTTCAATAAGTTAGTTCCATATTATTAAAAAAATAGTTTGCCAAAAAAAACATATATATAAAGAAAAAAACCTTCAGTTTTATACATTATGACAGATGAAATAATCAATAGAAGTATCATAGAATAATTTCTGGCATTATTTTTTACTAAAACTTGTTCATTGCCAATTTCTCCGTCAGTCAAATAGTCAGCCACAGTTGCAAGTTTCAATACATTGATAACATCACCAATGATAACACCAAATCTTTTTGTAGCGAATACCCTCAACTACACGATCATCAAGATCGTAATTTCCAGTGCCTTCGTAAACAAACATGACTGGACGGGGTGGACCGGATCGACTGATGCCATAAGGACCTCAACTAGGTTTTAATTTCCAACATGGCTTACATCTGACAGAACCAATCGCTATGTGACGGATTTCACAATTATACATAAAGTAAGCTACAATAGCTTGGGTTCAAACTACCGTCTCAACATTTTGTTTGAATTCTTCTGGTACCTTCATATACCCACTCCAATCTCGAACACTACACTGGAATTCCTGATACTTGTTTGTGTAAAATCCCTGATCAAGATCCAGGACTGGAGGGAACCTCTTTGATAACCCAAGAGGCCGCCCCTCGATTCATAAAGTAGTTAGTCTCACTTCCACCAAGACATTTAGCGAATCCTTGTGGCCATCTCCAGACGTAAAAGCATGATCGTCAGCCAGTTAATTGAAGAGTTGCCCAACACTGGGTTGATTGAGATGAAGGAACTGGATGGTCCTGAAGGAGAGGCCCTCTGCCACATAGACCATCATCCTGGGTGTTCAATCAGCGTAGATTTATAAACCTCATCGAGGATGATTTCGACGAGTTCAAATTGGGACTGCCCGTTGACATCTTCAAAATATACATGACTTGGCCAGGGTGCCCCAACATGGTTGTCCAAAGGCAGGTCCACGGACTCACAAACGTGTTTGATCGCTTCTACAAATGACTGTGCCTCTTCGCGGATTTCCAACTTTGTTGCCTCAAGGTTCGCGATGCTGTTGCGGTCAATTTGGGGTGAACCAATACCCGATGTCAAGGGCATGTTACGGGCGATGGCCTGATCTTCGTAAAAGGAAATATCCAACTTGTCTGCTTCAAGTCGCATGATAAACACCGGGTTGACGTTGACCTTGGCCTCAGTCAACTCGAGCAGTTTACTCCTGTCCGGTGCCACGACTTCTGAAGTTTTTCGTCTCGAGGAACGCCCCTTCTTCTTCACCTCAGCCACAAAATCCCCGCGATAGTTGTTGTCGAACACTCGGTCTACATAGGGCTTGTCTCGAAGCATGTGCCGGATCGAACGGATTGACATGGTCATACAGTTTTCCGGACCGATGAAGAAAGGTGATCCCGATGCATCAGACAATTCCACCCATCCATTTGGAAAAGTTTCGAAATGATGGTCCATCCAAGGTGCCAGAACCATGTCACCAAGATGGTCCAGCATGGCATTAACGGTGTTGGGGTCATTTACCACATTGGCAAGCAGTGGTTCCTGTCCATAGATATCTGCCGCAAGGCTATAGGGTGCCGAAATTTGGAGAAGAGGCGGCATCCCCGTCAACTCTTCAGTCACACGGAGGATATCATCGATCACCTTGGGTGCGCCCGAGGTGAAATCAGGAGTCTCAAGCAGGTGCCAATTGTCTTTATTGATTAGTGTTGTATCCGGATCGGCCCCTGGCGGGAACCTATCGGGATACATCATCTTTTGCCCCAACGGCTCACAGGTAAAGGCATAAAGCGCCCATGTCATATAAAACTTGTGTACTCCCAAAAGACGGCTCACGGCTAGATTGGTGCGGACATAGCGATAAGGATCGTTGTTGTAATAATCCCAGGATTCGATTCCATAGAGATCATACAATACTGACAGTCCCAGCATGTGAACCGATGCCGTGGAATGGACCCGATCCGGTGGTGTTAGAATGGAAAAATTCTTGTCGAAATCACCTGCAATGGCCGCATCAAAAAAACGGGTTATTTCTTTTTTAGCACTCGAATTTCCGGCTTGCCAGAGGGTCAAAAGGTGAAGTCCGTTGGGAAAGACATAGTCTTCAATTTTGGTCATGGATCAGCCTGCAAGGGGATGAGGATGTATGAGAGGCGTGATAACGCACATTCTCGTATAACCAGTAGGTGATGTATCGATGGATCCCGAGCCAAGAGAAAGATGAAGTGTTTTGCTGAGGTTACAGGTCAAAGGATGAAGAGGGACAATTGATTTGATCCCTCTTTAACTAGATATTTGCTAAGAGTTTGCAACAGAATTCATCAATGCTGTGTCATCAAATGCTTGAAATTTAACATATTTCCCATTCTCAATGACACTCATATGTATAGTTTCAGAAGCTTTTCCATTGGCACTGATCTTCGCATGAAAGAAGACAACATTACCACACTCATACATATTAATTGGTTCAATATTAAAATCCGGCCATAGTGATGGAATCCGTCCTAAACAATTCTGGATAAATTCATTTGCACCTTTGTAGGTTCCTCCTATGAGAGCTCCTTCAGGAAGTATTGCTACATAGTCATCAGACATCAAGGATGCAAGTTTTTCCATATCCCCTGCACCAAATGCCTCATATGCTTTTTGCACTATTTCTATATTTGACATGTGTTCCTTTCTAAAATGAACTTTTATCTAAGTTATGATTCATACTGGAGTATAATTTTTCTCCACAAAAACAAACTAAAATACGCTCTTGCTTTAATCCTGTCAACAAGTTCAAGGGTGAAGATTTTTTGCCTTGGAGGATGCAGCAATAAGATCTACATGGCCAGATAATGGATGCGGTTACCAAAGAAATACTCGCAAAACTACCCCGGCTCATAAGTCACCGCCCATTTGAATGGGCAAAAAAGAGCCCGGGCCGTCCGGCGATTGTTGAAGACGAAGTCACCTGGACCTACAAGGACCTGGCCATCGCCGTTGAAGGGGCAAAGGCCTTGCTCATGGGCCTCGACGTCAGGCCCGGTGACAGGGTTTTAATGATCAACGAAAACTGCCGCGCCTTTGTGGCCTTGCTCCTGGCCTGCAGTGAACTTGAAGCCTGTGCAGTCAGCGTCAATGCCCGTCTATCGGCATTAGAAATAGACAATATCCGGGCCCATTGCCAACCACGCCGTACCTTTTACACGGCGGAGGTTTCCCCTGATGCCATTGCGCATGGGGAACGCCATGGAGCTGAAATCCGCGAGATCAGCATGCTCGGCAAACTGTCCATAGGTTCTCTTGCCGATGTCCAGGAAGAACCGGTGTTCAAAGAAAGTGAGAAGCATGTAGCGGCGATGATCTACACTACAGGCACTACCGGCAATCCCAAGGGGGTCATGCTCAGCCACCAAAATCTGTTGTTCATCTCTGAAACGACCAAGGATGTGCGAGGTTTCACACCTGATGACTACGTCTACCTGACCCTGCCGCTTTCCCACATTTTCGGGCTTTCATCGAGCTTTCTAAGTTCACTATATGCCGGTGCGGCGCTTCATTTGGTACCGGGTTTCAATGCGGCGCATCTGTTTAAGACCTTGCCCAAGGGCATTTCGGTTTTCCAAGGGGTTCCGGCCATGTTTTCCAGCCTCCTGGAACATGCGAAGATCAACAAGGTGGAGATCGACGCACCGCGTTTGAGGTACTTGTCCTCCGGAGGTGCACCCATGGACATGGACCTCAAGGCTCGTGTGGAAAGCATCCTTGGTCTACCGCTCAACAACGGCTATGGCCTATCGGAAACCTCGCCGACCATAGCCGTACCGCCACACGACAAACCGCGGCAGGATGGGGCCATTGGCAACGCAATTCCCGGCGTACAAACCCGCTTCGTCGATCCGACAAACGGCAATGACGTTCCAGAAGGAGAGATCGGCGAGCTTTGGATTCACAGCCCCGGCGTCATGTTGGGCTACTATAATAATCCCGAAGCCACGGCGGCAGTTATCAACAAAGATGGCTGGTTCAACACCGGTGACCTGGCACGCATCGAAGAAGACGGTGCCATTTTCATCGTCGGACGCTCCAAAGAATTGATCATCCGTTCTGGCTTCAACGTCTACCCGCCAGAACTGGAAGGCATCATCAACAGTCACCCCGATGTGCGCTTCAGTGCCGTGGTTATGCGCAAGGTTCCCGGCAACGAAGAGGTGGTTGCCTTTGTTGAACCGCTTCAAGGAAAGGAGATTGATGTTGAGGTGTTCAAGCAATGGTTGGGCGAGCGCGTTGCTCCTTACAAAAAACCCTCGCACTTGATCATAATGACGGAGCTTCCCACGGCCCCTTCCGGCAAACCCCTCAAGCATAAACTGGTCGAGATCGCCAAGGAATTCAAATAATACAGACAAGATGCATAACGATTAACCAGGTTACTGCAGGGTACTCTATCCCAGCTTGATGGAGATGCAGGAACTGGATCTGCCTGAGGGGTAGATCGTATCCGTACCACGGCCTCGCCATTTAAAAATGGGACTCTGGCAGGCGGACGTGCTTGTTTGGCAGAATTGCTAGCTATATATTGTCAGTGGGTATCCTTACGGGGTCATCATTCTTACATAGCTAATTTTTTGTTTAAAAAATGAGTTTGTAACAATTACACAGAGACTGAAATCCAGAAAATGATTTCAAAAACGATCACCAAGAATAAGAAACCAACGGCAAGTCGTGAAAATTTGTCCACAAGTCCTCCAGATGAAGATTATTGGTTTTCAGTTAAATTTGTTTGAAATGGTATTATTAGAAATGATTTTTTGTGCTCAGGCAGGAAGTTGATCTACTGAATGCTTGATGCCTTTCAGAAGGCCCTGTTGGAATTCTTTGTTCATAACTGAACGTGAAGAATTCCATACGACCAGAATGCTACTTGAGGCCATTGCCAAAGCAGCAAACAGAGGATTGAGCAGCCCTGTAATAGCCAAGGGGATCGCAATAGCATTGTAAAGCAAAGCCCACCCAATATTTTGATGGATTCTGCTGCGGGTGGTTTTGATCACATCAAAAGCGACAAAAATACTATTAAGCCTGTCCCCAGGAATCACCACGTCTGCAGCATCAGCAGCTAAAGAAGAAGGTTTCCCGAAAGCTATCCCCATATCTGCTTCAGACAGAGCAGGAGCATCATTATTTCCATCTCCGATCATGATGACATTCCCATCCGATTTTAATTGACGAATGATTGCAGCTTTTGCTTCCGGAGGGATACCTGCATAGAATTCATCTGCACGTTCTTCATAACCACTAGGATTTTCAGCGCCTGTTAACAGTACAACCCGTTTATTTTTCCCCAGCATATCAATAACCTGTTTCCATTCAGGCCGGAATTGATCCTGTGTGAGGATGGCGCCTAAAATCTTTCCGTCCCATCCGACATATGAAACGACACCGTCATCATAAAATTGATTTGGAATCATCCTATTTAGCGAATCAGGAACCTCCCATTCCAATATTGAAAATAATGATTTGCTGCCGACAACAACCTTTCGACCCTCGACCATCGCTTCCGCTCCTTTACCTGGATGAATGATAAGATCAGTGGCAGTCTTTTGTTTATCCAAAGCAGCAATTGCTTTTGCAATAGGATGGGAAGAAAGCCTTTCAACGGCAGCTGCATACTCCGCAATTTCAGGTGGTCCAAGCACTTGTTCCACTTTCATTTTTCCTGTCGACAAAGTTCCGGTTTTATCAATGGCTACCGTGTCATAAATTTTTGATCTTTCAAAAATATCAGCGCTCGTGATGATAATCCCATGACGTAAAGCAGTGCTGATAGCATTTGCGGTAGTCAGTGGAACTGCTATTCCAAAAGTACAGGGGCAGGAAACTATCAGAGTTGCTAAGCCCGCCAAAAGAGCATAACCAGGATGTGTTCCGGAAAAAAACATCCAACTGGTGACCAGTAAAGCCATAAAAAGGACGAGTGGCACAAAAATTCTGGCGATCCTTTGAGCTATACCCAATGCACCATATGCAGAACTTTGAACGTTCCAGAGAATATGGGCTAAATTTTCCATCTGACTTTCGACCACGTCCCCCACCTCAATCTCAAGATTTCCTTCAACAACCATTGAACCACCAAGAGCTTTTTCACCAGGCTTTCTCACAACAGGAAAGGGTTCTCCAGTCATCAGAGATTCATCGATGGCACCATATCCAGAGATGATAATTCCATCAGCAGGTATGGATTCATTCTCCTTGATGATGATGCAATCAAATGGTTCGATTTCATCATGCCCCAGATTCATGATTTTTCCGTTTCTTCTTACCCTTGCAGAGGGAGTCCAGGCCTCGATGATTTGAGCCAATTCACGGGTGGCTTTATTTTTTGCCTCACGTTCATAATATCGACCTACCGTCACGACGGCTATAATCACTGCAGACACATCAAAATAGAAATTCAATCCGCCTGTTAAAATCTGACCGATGCTGAATCCATAGGCCGCCAGGATGGCAATTGCCAGTAAATTATCCATGTTGAGAAATCTGGTCCGTAGTCCGATCCAGGCTCCACGAAGAATGGGGTATCCAATCACAAAAATCAGAATGGTCGTCATTAACAACATCACCCTTGGTATGACATTGAAAGCCAGCCAGCCAACCGGTTTTAATTCTTCAACTGAAACTAGTCCGAGATCCATGGGATAAAAAAAAGCGACATTCAACATCATCACCATGCCTGCAAATCCAACGGCGAGGATAAAACTGAGTAAGGCCCTACCCTCATCTACTTCAGTAATTTTTTCAGAAGGAAATCGGGCTTTGTATCCTGATTGACTTATAATCCCTGGTAACTGAGATTTTTCAATGCGTTCTGGATCGTAAGTAACTTTAGTCGTTGATGTGGCATAACTTGTTGAGACAGAATGAATCCCTTCAATTTTTTCTGCAGTTTGTTTGATCAGAATTTCACAGGAAGTACAATGCAGGCCTTCAATTCTTAGGAAGGCTTCTCGTCCTTGGTATTCTGGGGGGGGTGAAGAAGTTTCAGTAAGTGGTTGCTCGGCATGGAGAATGTCTTCTCCAAAACTCCTGAACACTGCTGCACAACCGTGACAGCAAAATTCATAGCATTGTTCTAATATAGGAGGGTTGGGCGCTGGTAAACCACAAAGTTTACAATCAATAGCGCCCATAGGCGATTCACAAAATGGGTCTTATCAGACCTTTATCTCACTTGATTTACTGAGATTTGAAAGAAAGAAAACAAATCCAAGTGTCAGTATGATACCAAAAATTAATATGGAAAAACCGATTGTCATAAAACCACTCTGAACCCAATCAGCAATCCTCCGTGGCATTCCTGAGGCACCCCCAGCCATAAAGGAGTACATCAATCCAACACCTCCAATAAAATAAAATCGATAGGAACGTCTGCAACTATCACCATCTGGGTTTCGGTTTGTGATGACGGGGTAGTGGTGGTAAAGAACTCCCATCCACATCATACTCATGGAAAGAAGAACGGTCATTGCGTGCCCCCCAACCCACATCGTTCCATGCAGGTGATATGAGAGCGCTACATTTGCTACTACCATTGCGGTTACGCCATCCAGGCAATAAATGATGAAACCACCCAGGATCATCATCACTCCCGGTTCTGGACGGATTCCATGCTTCCATATCGTTGCAAGTATGGTGAAGATCGTAAATGCTCCTCCAAGACCTGTACCCCAACTCATTACATTCCCATGATAAGAAAAGGTGGAGGGAAGAGCAGGAAACATTGTGTAGAAATGATGAAAAAATGATGTGACCGAAGTAATCAGTAAAATCCACAATGCAGCATTGGCAAGCTTGTCACTATAGAGTTTTCTTGTCCCGTCAGCCAGGTAGAGCGGAAGGGTTCCATAGACTGCACTGACAATCATGATGGCCATAGATTCCATCAAATTATGGGCAAATATATAAAAGACAAACTGAAAGACAACAGGTTCAGCAGCCCAAGTAATCCATGCCATGGGAAGAATGCCATAGAGATATAATAAAACAGCCGTAGCAACCGTTAGCAGTGGTAGTCCAGTAATTATCAAGATAAGAACGGCCATCAACATTCCCAGCATCCCAGGATCTTGTAACGTGCGTGGTGAGAGCTCCAGTTCCTCATATTTTTTATCAAAAAATATGATCCGGAGAATCGCTATCGGATATAAAACAATCATGGAAATCAGGATCAAAGCTATTCCTGTGAATCCAAGAACCACTGACCACATTGGCCAAACCCCCATCTGTGCTCCAACAACAGGAAGAGGATACATGACGGTATAAGAAATCTGAAAACCAGATAGTACCGATAAAGTAAATAGCAACCCTCCTAGATTCATGAAGATGAAGTACAATCGAACAAATATACTATTTCCCTTTTTTCCCATGCACCCACCAGCTCGGTGAATACTCACTCCTACCATCAATGAGAATGCAAACGGGAATGTCATGGCTGCGCCATGAAGGGTTAATGATGTATAATAATTAAAAAGGAATACATTGAGTCCAAAATACTGAATAATTGGCATCCCCAAACCCAGTAGTGCTGCTATTGCAAGCCATATAAAGGATGTCATGATGATCAATGCAGGCCATGCATTGATGTCTTCAAGTCCATTTTTTGTGTCGACCTGAAACATCTTCCCGAAAACAGGAGTATTACTTAAAATTGAAGTAGCTGCGGACATTATTGACCCCTTGAATTAAATTGAAATTGATTGAGTAAAGTATCCTTTGTGGATCAGGATAATTTTTTGATATTGGCCCAAATTAGCGTACTACTAAAACATCCTGCATGGCATGATGCACTATCCCACAATACTCTAGACAGCGAACCTTATAAGTCCCAGGTTCATCAAAAGTGTGAACAAGTGTTGTTGGTGTTTCCACTCCGGGCATCAACATCATTGTAAATAGAATCCTTCCATCAGGATGATATACTGCAAACCCATGAACTGTATCACTACTTTTTCCTGAGAATCTTACCGGTCGTCCTGCTTCATATTCCCTGTTGCTTATGTCGTAATACCAGGATTTTGCAGTAAACTCTACTTCTTGAAAATCAGAAGAATTAGTTGTCATGTTTGCAGTCGATACAGGAGGCATATATACTACGCTCATAATATTTACAGAAATAAAAAGCACCACCGCAATTGCTATCCAAATGGCTTCAATTTTTGGATATTTCTGTGGATCAGTCTCAGAAGGCCCTGTGTTAACAAAGGCTTTTTTATAGACAACTCTAAAAAAAATGATCAGAAATGGAATATGAAAGAAGAGCATCACAGTAAATGCTCCCCACCCATCCGTGTACAAAAAATCTTTCATAAATCCTCCTAAAATCTATATAGCTGATATTTATTTGCTTTTAGATACTCAGTAATTTGAGATCAATGCATCATGATATCCGAATTCTCCCTATACTTCGCATGGTATATATATGCAAATGCAAAAAAACAAAAGTTTTTTATATTTAACCCGAATATTTCATAAATCATTCTGAGGGGGTATAACTTCACTTACTCCCTCGGTATTTATGGCA
>Ga0208896_1000838_pt1 | contig 16032 bp, 14 predicted proteins | sample ETNtaG_27_FD_185778 | JGI IMG/M metagenome (GOLD analysis project Ga0208896, IMG submission 185778) | Marine microbial and viral communities from oxygen minimum zone, Eastern Pacific Ocean - ETNP201406SV63 (SPAdes) (version 2) | ecosystem: Environmental > Aquatic > Marine > Oceanic ... | reverse complement strand
CTTTGCTTGCTAATTGTTTAATCATTTATTTAGTGTAGTTTATCATCATTTAGATTGATTGACCAAGACCAATAGGATTCAAGCCCACAAATGCTTTTTCTAGAACAAATTCAGCAGGACGGTTCCTAGCTCCTTCTTTTAATCCTGAAGTTTCCAGAATTGCTTTAATATCCTTATTCAATCCTAAGGATCCACAAATCATGGCACGGTCTGTATCACTGCTAATTGGAGTTAGTTGCAGGTCCTGAAAAACTTGCCCTGTCTTCAACAGGTCGGTTATTCTACCTTTGGTATGAAATGTTTCTCTAGTTACGGTTGGATAATAAAATACCCTGTCGGCATATTCGCCAATCAAAGAATCTTTGCCAATAGATTCCACGATGTTTTTTCCATAATTAAGATCTTTTACCCCACGACAAGTATGAATGAGAATAATTTGTTCAAATTTTTCATAGATTTCAGGATCTCTGATCAACGAAGCAAAGGGAGCTATACCTGTCCCGGATGCAAACATAAACAATCTTTTACCTGGAAGTAATGAATCCAATACTAAAGTTCCAGTTGCTTTAGGATTTAAAATAAGATTGTCGCCTATACTGATATGTTGCAACTGAGATGTTAGTGGTCCGTTTGGAATTATAATAGAATAAAACTCAAGCTCGTCGTCCCAACTAGGACTGGCAATAGAATAAGCGCGCAATAAAGGTTTGCCATTATTTCTAGGCAAACCAATCATTACAAACTCTCCAGATTGAAAGCGAAAATTTTTCGGTCGCGCAACACGAAAGGAAAATAACCAATCTGTCCAACGTATAACTTTTGTAACAGTTGTCCCAACAAATCCAGTGTTAATTAAGTTTAAATTTTGAATTTTTTTTGCTTCTTTAATAAGAATATTGTTCTTCGACGAATATGAAGTGGTACTACCTGGTTGCAATTTTTCTTGGTAACTGGGCTTAAAATTATCTATCTGTTGCTGCCAATAAGGTTCTGGCATTCGCTTAGCAAGTTTAGTCGGAATAGCAATTTGATTAAAACCTGACTGCATGGCATGTCGGTAATGATCAACTATTACATGACCAGTTGCTCGTAAAGTACCTAAATAACCAAGTTGTCGTAATCGTCTGGCAAGACTAAACCCGCGACCATCCTTTTCAGAAGGAAACTCTATTGAAATTGCATTGAGATAGGGAAGAAATGACTTTAGAGTTTCAACTTGAAAATCGTTTCTTAACTTTAGGCATGTTTTTTTTAATTCTTCTTCTCTTAAATTATCTGATAAAATGTTTGTCGGTTCAATAACGGAACGGTCTATCCAATCATCGTTGCTAAAACCTTTATTTGTAATAATTATCCATTCTGACATAACGTGCATTTTAATATTTAAAAATAGGAAGAGGCTGGCAAACCATAAATAGCTAACTTAAATGGACTTAAACCAACACGACGATAAAAATTTAGAAATGTTTCATTTCGGTTTTTTCTACCATTTAAATAAACGTTAATAATTGCTTCGATCGCTTCAATTAACTTATCGGCAGGAAAGCCTGGTCCAGTACGTTCACCAATGTGAGCATCTTCTGTTCCATCGCCACCAAGCGTAATTTGATAGTTTTCAACACCTCCTCTATCTAGTCCTAAAATACCTATATGGCCAACGTGATGATGCCCGCATGCATTTATGCAGCCCGATATTTTTATTTTCAAAGGACCAATATCACGTTCAGTTTTCAATTCACAAAAGCGAGTAGCAATTTGTTTTGCAATAGGAATTGACCTTGCCGTCGCAAGTTTACAATAATCCATTCCAGGACAAGAAATAATATCAGACACCATCCCAATATTTGATGTTGCTAGATCCGCTTCATTTAACTTATTGTAAATCTTTAAAACATGTTGTTTAGGTACGTGTGGTAAGATAATATTTTGCTCATGACTCACACACAGTTCGTCATAAGCATATTGTTCTGCTAAATCTGCCAAAACTCTCATTTGTTTAGCAGTTGCATCACCGGGAGTAGCTCCTGGTTTTTTCAAGGAAACAGACACTATTACATGATTTGAATCACGATGAGACGTAAGATTTGTTTCCGCCCAATTCTTCAGTGATAAAGAACTTATAAAATCTTTCTCTAGATTATGTTCTTTTGCAGTAGAAAAATCAGGTGGAGAAAATTCATCCATGATAAATTTAATAATATCTGTTGAAGGTAGTCGAGATTCATTTTTGAGTGAATTATAATGTTCGTAAATCTGGCGTCTTGTTTCATTAAGACCAAGTTCATCAACCAGAATTTTTATTCGAGCTCTATGTTTATTGTCACGTCGACCAAAACGATTATAGACATGTATAATGGAATCTACATAGTTCAACAGTTGTATTTTTGGTATAAATTCCGATAACACACGACCAATACGCGGCATTCTACCTAATCCACCTCCAATATAAATCTTATATCCTATTTCTCCATCATCATTTCTCACAGTACAAATGCCAATATCATGAAATGCAATGGCGGCTCTGTCGTATGGTGAGCCAGTGACAGCAATTTTAAACTTACGTGGTAGAAATGCATATTCCGGGTGTTCAGTTGACCATTGGCGTAGTAATTCGGCTGCAGGTCTCGGATCCTCAATTTCATCTACAGCTGCACCAGCAAAATGATCTGACGTTACATTACGAATACAATTACCAGATGTCTGAATAGCATGCATATCAACTTCAGCTAAATCAGACAACACATCAGCTACTTCAGACAGTTTTATCCAATTATATTGAATATTTTGACGAGTTGTGAAATGGCCATATCCTTTGTCATATTTCTCAGAGATTAATGCCAGTTGACGCATCTTTCTACTGTTTAGAGTGCCATATGGAATCGCAACCCTTAACATATAGCTATGGATTTGCATATATAGACCATTTTGAAGACGAAGTGGTAAGAATTCTTCTTCTGTCAAAACACCATCAATTCTCCGTTGTACCTGACCTCTAAATTCATTCACACGCTGACGCACAAAATTTTTATCAAAATCGTTATATGCGTACATTTTATTATCTCAGTTCTTTTCTGATTGCTTACCATGAAAGTAGTTTGTGGGACCAGTTGCACGGATTAGTTCTTGATTGGATTTGGGTTTTGGTCTGCCATCTGATGTTATTACCACATCAATTAAATATGCGCTTTGTAGTTTGTTTATTTGTGTTTCTGCAAATGTTAGAGCATTATCAGCATCTTCTTGATTATCAAATACTGCGGCATTCGATAAATTTTCAATCCATTTTTTTTCTGAAGTCAGATAGATCCCTTTTCCACTAAGCAAATAATTTGCTGTTAAAATTTTTTTCATTCTACAAAATCTTCTTATCTGTTGTTGCGAATTTTTTATTTTTAATTACCAACTGTGGTAAAATTTCATTAATGGACAAGTCTTTGTACAAAAAAACATCTTTAGAATTTTGTAATTTCTTAGAGATAAGAGATGCTCTTTGAATATGTGGATGTAATCCCAACATCAATATTGCTGGACCTGTAATTTTGTGATCCCTACAATCATTCACAAGTGTTGATATACTAGAAGCCACCCAGATAGCATTTTTTCTCCCAACATTCTGAGCAACTGTAATCGGTGTGTCGCTTGATGCTCCATGTTTGAGCAACTTGTTTTTTAGATGGGAAATCGCTTTCACACCCATATAAATGGCCGCCACTGTACCATCCAAAGCAAGAGACTCCCAATCATAGTCGGCAAATCCATCAATGTCATGACCAGTTAATAAGCGTACCTGTTTATTGCGTCCACGACGCGTTAATGAAACTCCCATATCAGCAGCTGCAGCAGCTGCGGTTGTAATGCCTGGTATAATCTCAAATGGTAAGCCAGCATGATCAAGAGCAGCAATTTCTTCATCAAGACGGCTGAAAACTCCAGCATCGCCAGACTTTAGGCGGACAACTTTTTGTCCAGTTTTAGCTTTTGATATCAGAAGAATATTTATATCATTTTGTGACCAACCAGATCCAAAACCAGATTTACCCACTTCAATGAGATTTGCTTCACGTCTACATAACTCCAAAATTTCAGGTGCAATCAATCTGTCATATAAAATAACTTCTCCATCATGCAAGACATTAGCTGCTTTACGGGTCAACAAATCCGGATCGCCTGGTCCAGCACTAACAAATTGCACTGGATAATTTGAGATCTTAAAGCTTTCTTTGCTTTTTAATAAGTCATGCAATTTAGTTTTGAGTGTTGTCTCAAGATCTTGATTACTTGAATGTGAAAAAATCTGTGACTTAGCTTGATTAAAAAATCGATTCCAAAAATGACGACGTTCATGACTTTCTGGCAATCGATAAACAAAGGGACGAAATGCACCGGTGACACGTGCCACAAGGCCTGTTTGCTGTGGTAATATATTTTCGATTTGTGCTTTTATATGACGAACCAAAGCAGGCGCAGTTCCTTCGCTACCTATTGCAACCGTCACAGGATTACGATCAACAATTGCGGGTGTTAAAAAATCAGAGTGTAACTTATCATCAACTATACAATAAGGTATTTTTGTTTTCGTTAAGACACGTATAGTTTCATTACGTTCTATACCTTTTTTCAACGTGACGTAGGCACATGCAATATTGTAGCAATCTCTTTCTTCTGCTAGACGATTATTATATTGAATTAAACCTTCATCCGACCATTGTATTATTTGTCTCTTAGTTTGTTTGCCGAACACAACAATCTCTGCGGATGATTTTAGTAGTAGCCTAATTTTATATACAGCTTCATCGTTGCTGCCACAAACTAATACTCTTCGTCCAGCTAGTTTTAGCAATATTGGAAAGTAATTCATTTTTCCCCTATAAACTTAATTTCTTGCATCAACTCGTCACACTGTGGGCATGTGACCGTTGTTTGATACATTGAAACAAATATTTCAAATGCACAATAAGGACAAACATGGTTCATGTGTGGTTTCATTTATATTAACCTGAATTTTTTCTTAAATTTTTTGCAGCCGAAACCATATTTTGAAGTGCATTAATGGTTTCTGACCATCCTCTAGTTTTGAGACCACAATCGGGATTTACCCAAATTTTATCTCTATCAACATTTTTAGTAGCTTTTATTAAAAGATTTGTCATTTCCTGAGTGCTCGCCACACGTGGGGAATGTATGTCAAAAACTCCTGGACCAATTTCATTTGGATACTTAAATTTTTCAAAAGTTTTTAATAGTTCCATTCTTGATCTAGAAGTTTCTATTGAAATTACATCAGCATCTAAAGCTGCTATGGACTCTATGATGTCATCAAATTCTGCATAACACATGTGAGTGTGAATTTGTGTTTCGTCTTTTACAACACTTGATGCTATCTTAAAACATTCAACAGACCAGTCCAAATAATTTTTCCACTTCCCTTTTTTTAAAGGAAGACCTTCTCTCAAAGCCGGCTCATCAATTTGTATAATTTTAATACCGTTTTGTTCTAAATCTTTTACTTCGTCTCTGATGGCAAAAGCTATTTCTTGCGTTGTGTTTTTTCTTGGTTGGTCATCTCTAACGAAGGACCACTGCAGTATGGTTATAGGTCCTGTTAACATTCCTTTAACAATTTTTTTGGTTTGCTCTTGAGCAAATTTTGACCAGTGAATGGTCATCGCTTTTGATCTTGATATATCGCCATAAATAATTGGTGGCTTTACACACCTTGAGCCATAACTTTGCACCCATCCACTTGACGAAAAGGTAAAACCTTTTAAGTGTTCACCAAAATATTCAACCATATCATTTCTTTCAAATTCTCCGTGTACGATTACATCAATATCAATTTCTTCCTGTTTTTTTATTGCCGCAATTGTTTTGTCTTTAAGAAATTTTTCATAACTTGCCTCATCTAATTCACCCTTCTTAAATTTTGCCCTCGCTTGTCTTACATCCAAAGTTTGGGGAAATGATCCTATTGTGGTTGTTGGAAACTTTGGAAGTTTAAATATATCTTTATGAATTTTTGATCTTTGTGTGTAACCTGATTTTCTTTTTGTAGTTGAAGAATCTATAGTTTCTAGTCTCTTTTTAACAAAACTATCATGGATTAACTTTGAATTTTGCCTATCTAAAATATCAAGCCTATTTTGTTCCAGTTCTTTGCTGATATTTTTATCATCCTTATTATTAATAAATTTTTTTATTAAATTTAACTCATTTAATTTTTGCTTGGAAAATGAAAGCCACCGTTTAATCTCGTTTGGAATCTTTTTTTCAAGATCTAAATCGTAAGGACAATATAGTAGCGAACAAGAAGTCGAGATAAAAACTTCATTTTCAGATTTAATCGATTCTTGAATAACTTTAATCTTTTGATTTAAGTCAGATTTCCATATATTTCTTCCATCAATGATGCCCAAAGACAGGATTTTTTTTTCGTTTTGAATATAATTTTTATTTTCAACTCCTCTTAATAAATCTAAATGAATTGCGTCAATGTCACTATTGGATAATTTTTTTTGAATTTTTTCATCTAAACTTTCAAAATATGTTGCAATTAAAATTTTTGAATTTTTAGATGCTTTTTTCAATTCGTTTAAAGTTGGTGTAATTCTCGCTACTACCTCTTCATCTAGATCTTTAACTAAAATTGGTTCATCAATTTGTATCCACTCGGCTCCCAAGTCCGAGAGTTTTCCTATTATTTCTTTATAAATTGGAAGTATTTTATCTAGAAGATCTAAAGTCCTAAAATCCTGGTTGTTACTTTTACCAAGCAATAAAAAACTCAAGGGACCCAAAATGATTGGTTTAGTTATGTATCCTAAACTTTTGGCCTCATTAAATTCATCGAAAGGTTTATTAGAGCTCAGACTAAAAGTTTGATCAGCAGAAAATTCTGGAACCAAGTAATGATAATTGGTATCAAACCATTTGGTCATCTCCAAAGCTGGTACATCTAGTTCTTTATCTTGCGAACCCCTAGCCATAGCAAAATATGTTTTTAAGGAAACTTTATCTTTGCTCCATTTATACCGCTTGGGTATTGCTCCTAGTAAACAAATTGTATCAAGCACTTGATCATAAAATGAAAAATCATTTGAAGAGATTAAATCTACTCCATTTGCTTTTTGCACTTGCCAATTTTGTTTTCTTAATTCTTTTGCAGTTTTTTCAAGTTCATTTTCGGAAATTTCACCCTTCCAAAACAGTTCCAAGACTTTTTTTAATTCTCTTTTGGGTCCAATTCTTGGATATCCTATTGTAGAAATTTTAATCATATTTTTTGTTTATTTAATTCAATTTGCATACACTTCTTCCATTTCCTTCAAGCTATAATCTCCCCGCAATAAACGAGTGCAAGCAATTAAAGAGAGATTGCATTTATTTAATGTATATAAGTGAAATTCTTGAACATCTTCGGATCGTAAATCATTTACAAGGTCGCTTATTATTTTCGTACTTACAAAATTATAATATTCGGGAATATGCTTACAACTCTCAAATTCTTTTTTAATCCATAAGGGAACAGTTGTTCCACAATTTTTACTAAATTTACTAATTCTTTCATAATCATCTATTGGTATAATTCCAGGAATAATTGGTATTTTAATTCCAGCGGATAATGCTCTATCACGAAATCGAAGAAAAACATCTTTTTCAAAAAAAAATTGGGTTATAATTTTATCAGCCCCTTCATCAACTTTTTGTTTTAAATTATTGATATCATCTTCAAAATTAAGTGAATCTGGATGTTTTTCAGGATAACCTGCAACTATAATTTCAAAATTTCCAACTTGTTTAAGTCCTTTAATCATATCAGCTGCGTTTGTATATCCGTTGGAATGAGGTTGATATTTTTTACCTGGCACCCTTGTATCTCCTCGAAGAGCAACAATTTTATTCACACCAACTTTAAGCCATCCTTCTGCAATATTATTAATTTCATCTCTAGTCATTCCCACACACGTTAAGTGACCTGCCACAGGAGTGCGTGATTTTTCATTAATTTTTCTTACAAAACTATCGGTTTTATTACTATCGCCTCCTCCAGCGCCAAAGGTTACAGATACAAAATTAGGATTAAAGGCTTCTAATTTTTTAAAATTTTTCCAAAAAGATTCCTCGGCATCCTTATTCTTTGGCGGAAAAAATTCAAAACTAAATTTCATATTGTTCTTGCTCATTTTTTTATTTAGGACGAAAATGAAGATGGTCTAAAATCATTTTTATTTTGACTCTTCAAAGGACGAGTATGTATGCCACACTCACCACCACACTTACTTGAACCAACCCACCTTCCGCTACGTTCATCGCCAGTTGCTACAACAGTACAAGGTGCACAACCCAATGACCTATAACCATCTCTATATAATTCATTAACCTTTATATTGTTCATTGCCAAATACTGCCAAACTTCTCTCTCTTCCCAGATTAAAATAGGATTTAACTTGGTCAACTCTACATCTCTTGACTCAATTTCTCTATAATCTGTTCGAGTCCGACCTTCAGTACAACGAAGTCCGGTAACCCAACATTTAGCCTGAAAATGTTCTAATGCTTCTCTAGTAGGTTCAACTTTGAATATTTCACAACATTCATCTGGATTAGTCTCATACAATCTTTCAGCTGTACTTGAACTCTCAAAAATTTTAGCTTCGGGATAACGCTTTATAAAATCTCGCATATATCTTTTTGTCTCTATAGGTTTAAAAGGTGTGGTTATTATAAAACCCTTAATGTCAGAAGATACTTGTTTTGCCAAATCCCAAATAACGCAGGAGTCTTTGCCTAAACTATTTGCAATTATTAAATTATCTCCATATTTATTATGAGCATCATTTATTAAATTTAAAGAACGTTCTATTTTTTGCTTTAATGTCAAGCCATTAACCAATTGAAAAACATCTTCACTTGTAATTATGTTTGAATTATTCACTGTTTTTTTTCTCCTTTTTAGTGCTTTGACTAAATGCCGGGCGCACAAGTTAATTTAAATGCCCACGCTTTAGTGAGAAAAATCTCACCAAAACTTTGGCTAAAACGAGGGAAAAATAATTCGTTATCGCTTTAGCCGAATTTATAAAGCGCTCGCAATTTGACTAAATCAGCGCTGTATTGATGTAGTTAATAGTATATAATTCTAAAAATGTAAAATTTTAAAGAAAAATAAGTTAAACATCATCAAATAATCATTGTTTTGTAGATAAAAAATCTATATAGTTAAAAAATACTAGAATAAAATATTATGAATGATATCGATAAAAAAATATTATCAATTTTACAAATTAATGCTGATATTCCCATTGCTGAATTATCCAAAAAAGTAAATTTATCAGCAACTCCGTGTTGGGCAAGAATCAATAAACTTTACAAGCAGGGTTACATTAAAAAAAAAGTAGCTGTTGTTGATCGATTGAAAGCTAATCTTTCCGTTGTCGTTTTTGTTCAAGTCAGAACAAAGCAACACAGTGATGAATGGACAAAAAAATTTAAAAAAGCAATCACTGAAATGGATGAGGTTGTTGAATTATATCGGTTAAGCGGAACAGTTGATTACATGTTCAAAGTTTTAGTTCCTTCTATAGAAAAATATAATGAGTTTTATGAAAAACTCACCCGCAAAATAGATTTTTTTGAAGTTACATCAAGTTTTGCAATGGAAGAGATTAAACAAACCAGCATTCTTCCACTAAAATATATATGATTCCCAAATACCCTATATTGATTCAATATTTTTTTTTTCTTGGTAATAACTAATTAAAGCTTCAGCTACTACAGCGCTACAAATAATCAATATGGCAAACATCTGCCAGATACTTAAGCTAATTCCTAAAAAAGTTACTGATAGAAAGGCGGCTACTACCGGCTTGAAAAAAAAAAGATAGCTACCGCGAGTAATATCGGGAACCGCTGCTAATCCACCAATCCACAGCCATTGTGTCAATGTGGTATTGTAAAGAATAATCACAACAATGCCAACCATGACTGTAAATGTAAGATCGCTAAAATTCCAAAACGCAACCCAACGTCCAAATAACAATCCGACTCCAATCCATAATATAAATCCTCCAAGAAAAAGTGTAATGGCAGTAATTCTTAAAGCACCAAATTCTTTAATAAGAGGTTTTATCAGCACTAAATATCCTGACATGAAAAATGCGCACATAATCGCCATAAAAATTCCGACAAGATTTGATGAATCGCCGGATAGAGCTAGTAACGCTCCGTCAGTGACAAGAAGGATAACACCAAAAACAGCCCCAAGACCAGAAATGATTTTAGCCACACCAATTGATACTTTGTTAGCATAAAGGTTGATTAGTCCAACAAAAATTGGAATTGTGGTAACAACAGTTGCTACTTGTGGTACCGTTGCATAATCAAGTGACCAGTGAAAAAATAGATAAGCACTTGCTACACCAAATAAAGAAAAAAGTATGAGTGACATTCCATTTTTTTTGATCGGTGTAATAAGATCACGTGATGATGGAATCATCAGTGAAATAATAACCAATCCTATTCCGCCAAAAAAAAATCTCCATACTGAAATTTCTGGTCCTGTAATTGTCGAGTTGTTGGAAATAATTTTAGCCACGAACTCTGAACTCGCATGACCTATAACACCAATAAAAACAGCCAAATATGCAATCCATGTATGACGATGCCACGCAGATTTATTTTTGTTAATTGTTTGGGTCATTGTAATCTTTCAATAAATTTGAGAATGTCTTTAGAAAGCTGTTCGGGAGTTTCAGCTGGAATCATGTGTCCAGCATCTTTATATTCGATACTTTTGATATTTTGAAACTGTGTTAATATTTCAGAAATTACCTTGTCATTTCTAAAAATTTGATCTTGTAGGCCGGTTATATTAAAAACTGGAACATCTATCGTTTCCCAACTAACATTCCACATTGTGTTTTCGCCAGCCTTTAATAGATTCCAAGCGCCATCCTTTTTTTTAATTGGTGTATAGGAATAACTTTTCAAAAAACTATCACTATTTTGTTTTTGCCATTTTTCTCCAAACAAAAGAGGTGAATAAACATCACGAAGTAAATCAAGTCCACCAGTTTCGACTAGCCGTACAAGTGACTTGTTAATCCATGAAAGTCGGGGACCTATTTTACGCAAAGTGTTAATAAGAATGAGTCCAAGACAAGGATAACTTTCTTTACTAAGATGTACCTTAGTCGCATAAAGTCCTCCTATCGATAAACCAATAAAAACTGGATTTTGTGGTTTAACTTTTTTGAGCAAACGTATCGCATCACCAACAATATTATCCTCATGAATTTCACCTTTGCTGAAAGGACTGTTTGCTTGTCCACGCATATTCCATGTCAACAAGCCGTGTCCTTGTTTGATAAATCTTGTACCTATTCCAGTCTCCCACATTGCTTTATCTCCTGTGAGTGGATTGAAACATGCAAATGTAAAACCATCTGCACTATTTGGAGGTTGGTATTTATAAGATAATCCATTATGAGGCGATAAAGCCATAAATGTTGTGTTATTTTTTCTTCGTTTCATCTTAATAATTTTTTTATTACTAATATTTTTTTTACAAATTTGACAAAAGTTTAGGTTTGGGACCGCCGGTGTTCCAATCTAAAATTTCTATTGTATGTAAAATTGGAATATTAGTACCATTAGCAATTTGAGTTATGCATCCAATATTGCCTGTTGAAATTATATCGGGTTTGATTTTTTCAATATTCTTGACTTTTTCGTTAAGTAATTTATCTGCAATTTCAGCTTGCAACATATTATAAGTTCCAGCAGATCCACAACAAAAATGACCATCTGGAATTTCCAATATTTCATTTCCTGTTTTCTTTAATAAATCAATTGGTTTTGAATGAATTTTTTGACCATGCTGCATAGAGCATGCAGAATGATAAGCAATTTTATAAACTTTATTATTATCTTTAAAATTTAGTTTTAAATTATCGCTTAAGTATTCCGAAATATCTTTTGTAAGTTCTGAAATTTTCTTTGCTTTATTTTCAAGTTCGGCATCTCCTCTATAAATAAATCCATAATCTTTTATAGTTGTACCACATCCTGAAGTATTGGAAATAATTGCATCTAGACCGTCTTTTGAATATTCGTTGTACCAATGAAGTATGTTATTTTTAAATTCTTTATGTGCAGAATTTTCTTTTCCTAAATGATGATTTAATGATCCACAACAATTTATTTTTTTGGGAACAACCACTTCTACTCCGTGTCGATTAAGCAATCTGATGGTCGCTTCATTAATCTGGGGAGAAATAACTTTTTGTACACACCCTGTTAATAATGCTACTCTAGCAATTTTATTGCCATTTTCTACAGGATATACTGTTTTATCTTTCATTTCTTTTTTGGGAAAATTTGTTGGCATTAAAGTAATCATTCCTTTTATTTTTTTTGAAAATAAAAATTTAAAAGGTTTTACAAATTTAGTAAAAAAACCTGCAAGTCTAAATAAATGATGATTTGGAATTACAATTGATAAAATATTTCTAATATGTCTATCAATAAAAGGTCTTTGATAATATTTTTCAATATAATTTCTTCCATGATCAATGATATGCATGTAATTAACGCCTGAAGGACAAGTGGTCATGCAACTACAACATGATAAACATCTATCAATATGTTTTACGATACGTTCGCTTGGTTTTTTATTATTTTCCAGCATGTCTTTAATTAAATATATCCTGCCTCTTGGACCATCCAGCTCATCACCCAACAAATGAAAAGTGGGACATGTTGTATTACAATAGCCACAATGAACACATTTTCTAAAAATTTTTTCAGAAGACTGATTGACTTTATCTTTTAGCTGCTCAATTGAAAAATTTGTTTGCATTTAGATTCCTTTATACATTTTTCCAGGATTAAATATTTTTCTAGGATCAAAACTTTCTTTTATCTTTTTTGAAATATTTAATATATCTTCGTTGACAGTAAAATTTTCTTTAATATGTAAACCATTATCCTGTTGTTTAATTACAGTCAGATAGCCACCCAACTCAAAAATAGATTTTCTTAAAGAAAAAAATTTTTCCTCTGTTAATCCACTGGCTTCGAACCAAACTAAAGAACCACACCAATCTATAAAGTATCTATAATTTTCATCAAAATATTCTAATAAACTTGCACATTTTGATTGTGGTATCACCACTCTGAATATTGAATTTTTAGTGTTACTGAATAGCTCTAGATTATTTACTTTTTTCCAAAATAAATCTGATTGATAATAATCTAATATTGAAGATTTATTATCAATCAATTCTAATTCAGTTGACAAATTATTGGTTTTTTCTTCAATAGATTTTTTTGAACCTTCCACTCTAATGGCTATATAAGGACTGTTAAATTTTGTATCATTAAACTTGAATATCTCTTCGCTCTTATTGTTTGGATCTAAAGGCAAGTATATTGAGCCAGAGACCTCACTGCTTGAATTTATAATTTTATTAAATAATTGTGCTATATCTTTTTTTAAAATTTCATGAACAAGTATTGTTTTATTAAAAGGTTTTTTGGGAAGCACTTTAAAGGTTATTTCCGTTAAGGCTACCAAAGTTCCAAAAGAACCTGAAATAAGTTTGCTCAAATCGTATCCAGTTACATTTTTAACTACAGTTCCTCCAGATTTAATTATATCACCCTTGCCGTTCACTCCTCTAAATCCAAGAACATAATCTCTAACACTACCAACTTTAAATCTTCTCGATCCTGCAAAATTACAAGAAACTGAACCTGCGGCAGTACCTTTGTTGCTTTTTCCTGAAAAAATATAACCAAAATCTAAAACCTCAAATGCTAATTGTTGGTTATGCTCATTTAATTTTTTCTCAATTTCAATAATAGGTGTACATGCTTTTACTTTTATATAAAGTTCTTCTGGGAAGTATTCAATAATTCCAGATAAATTTGAAAGATCTAGAATTTTTGAACACTGTAATTTATTTCCAATAAATTTCTTTGATCCTAATCCAATTATTTCAACTGGAGTTTTATTATTATATAAATTCTCAACTATTAGCGAAACCTCATCTTCACTTTTGGGTTTAAAAATATTTTTAGAATCTTGGAATATCGGGGAATTTTTCTTCTCCACTGTGGACATGAGCCCTTCCTTCCTCTACACAAGTTCTTAGTATTGGATATACTTTTCCAGGATTTAATAGATTATTATTATCCAAAGATTTTTTTATTCTTATTTGTTGTTGTATATCTTCGTTATTAAACATTTCACACATTAGTTCTCTTTTTTCAACTCCAACTCCATGTTCTCCTGTTAAAACGCCGCCTACTTTAACGCAATATTTTAGTATTTCTGCACCAAACTCTTCTGTTTTTCTTAATTCATCTTCACTGTTGGCATCATACATTATTAATGGATGAAGATTTCCATCGCCAGCATGAAAAGCATTTGCAACTGGTAAATTATATTTTTTTGATAACCTGTCTATTTCTGTCAATACTTCAGATAATTTTCTTTTTGGAATAGTTCCATCCATACAATAATAATCTGGTGCCAGTGCAGCACATGCAGGAAAAGCTGCTTTTCTTCCTGCCCAAAATTTAAATCTTTCTTCTTCATTTTTATTAATTCTCAAACTTGATGAATTATTCTTTTTAGCAATATCGCCAACTTTTAAAATTAATTCATCTACTTCTGATTTTGTTCCATCAAGCTCAACAATTAGCATGGATTCTGCATCCATTGGATATCCCGCTTTACAATAATTATCGGTAGCTTTTGTTAATGCTTTATCCATCATTTCCATTCCGGCTGGAATTATTCCATTTGAAATTACATCTGTAACAAAATTTCCTCCATCCTCTACTGAAGGAAAGCCAATTAATGCTGTTCTAACTGTTTGGGGTTTTTTCAGTATTTTAACGGTTATTTCAGTAATAACTCCTAACAATCCTTCTGATCCACTTATTAATCCAAGGATGTCATATCCTTCAGAATCAAAAGTTTTGCCTCCAACTTTACAAATTGTGCCATCCATAAGAACAATTTCAACGCCTAAAATATTATTTGAAGTAGTGCCGTATTTTAATGAATGAACTCCTCCTGAATTTTCTGCAACATTTCCACCTATTGAACATACTATTTGACTCGATGGATCTGGTGCATAGTAAAGATCTTTATGCTGAACCGAATGTGTTATTGATAAATTGGTAACTCCCGGTTGAGTTACTACACAGTTATTATCAAAATCTATTTCTAGGATATTATTAAATTTACCAAGTGATACTAGAATTCCGTCTTGCAAAGGAAGAGCGCCTCCAGAAAGTCCTGTTCCAGCGCCCCTTGGAATAACTTTTATTTTATTTTCATTACAATATTTTAATATTTTGCTTACTTCTAAAGTATTTTCAGGCAACACTACTGCTAATGGTTTTTGTTTGTAAGCTAGTAAAGAATCCGTTTCGTAAGCTTTAACTTCATCATCTTCACTTAAAACATTTTCTGAATTAGTAATTTTTTTTAAATTACTAATAATAGTAGTTTTTTTTGCCAGTATTGACTGATCTATTTCAGGTAATGCTATATTGCTCATTAAGCCTACTAGCTTAACATTTTTTTTATCTTTTCTAAAGCTTTTGAAATATTGTCTTGAGAGGCTGCAAAGCTAAATCTTACATGATTAACCGCTGTTTTTCCAAATGCAGTACCTGGAACTATTGCAACGCCTGCTTCATGCATACATTTTTTTGCAAAAACTTCACCATTCATTCCAGTTCCTATTACTTTTGGAAAAGCATAAAATCCTCCTCCAGGTAAAACACATTCAATTCCTTTAATACTATTCAATCCATCGAAAATTAATTTTCTTCTTTTTGTAAATTTTTCCATCATCATATTTATTGAATCATCTGCTCCATCCAATGCAGCAATTCCTCCAAATTGAATAGCAGCATTAACACAAGAATGATTATTTACACAAAATTTAATCACATGATTTACTAGGTTTTCTGGCCATACACTCCACCCTAAACGCCATCCAGTCATTGAATAAG